>ENA-OWOG01000156-OWOG01000156.1-gut-metagenome-genome-assembly--contig:-NODE-156-length-37066-cov-21.668739_pt1 | contig 37066 bp, 34 predicted proteins | sample MGYA00248249_ERZ651793 | MGnify/ENA primary metagenome ERZ651793 (study PRJEB26908, sample SAMEA4031700) | gut metagenome | biome: gut; feature: normal infant; material: stool | place: China | collected... | reverse complement strand
GGCGAAATCGGTAGACGCAGTTGATTCAAAATCAACCGTAGAAATACGTGCCGGTTCGAGTCCGGCCTTCGGCACCATACAAAGCTTTTTCCAAGTCTACTAACGTCTACTTTAGTCCATAAAAACAGTAGGTTAAGCAGGGTCTTGGCCTTTCTTAGTCTGTTCACGTCTACTTACTTCTATCCACATATACCAACGAATGATGGTATAACTGGTGGTATCTTCGGTTCGATTGATTTTGATACCAACAGCGGAGGTATCAACTGATGGCACTTACTGATATCAAAGTTAGGACTACCAAGCCCTCCGACAAACCTTTCAAACTCACAGATGGGCAGGGTATGCACCTGCTGATCAACCCCAATGGTTCAAAATACTGGCGACTCCAATACCGTTTCGATGGCAAACAGAAAGTTTTAGCATTGGGGGTTTATCCAATAGTCTCTCTTGGTGAAGCTCGCAGGAAACGAGATGAGGCCAAAAAGTTGGTATCTGATGGTATCGACCCTTCCGAGAAGAAAAAAGCAGACAAGATCGAGCAGAGCGAAGCTCTGACATTCGAGGCTGTCGCAAGGGATTGGCATACTGCCTGTAAAAGGAAATGGTCTGATTCCCACAGCGAGAGAGTTCTAAAAAGCATGGAAGATGGTCTCTTTACTGCTATTGGTAAAAGAAAAATATCCGAACTTAATACCAGAGATCTTCTTGCCCCTATCAAGGCTGTTGAAGCTTCCGGGCGATTGGAAGTTGCTTCCCGATTACAGCAAAGAACAACGGCAGTGATGCGATATGCTGTCCAGAACGGGCTGATAGATTACAACCCTGCTCAGGAGATGGCAGGAGCTATTGCGGTAGCAAAAAGAACCCACCGACCGGCATTACCGTTTGATCGCTTCTCTGAACTCCTGGAGCGAATTGAAATATTCAAAGGTAGAAAGCTCACGAAGTTAGCCGTAAAGCTTACATTGCTCATTTTCATTCGTTCGAGTGAACTCAGGTTTGCTCGTTGGTCAGAGATAGATTTCGACAATGCCATGTGGACTATTCCTGCAGAGCGAGAGCCATTACCCGGAGTGAAACATTCGCATCGTGGTTCGAAAATGCGAACTCCACACCTTGTTCCTTTGAGTTGTCAGGCATTGTCTGTGTTGATGGAAATTAAAGAGATCAGCGGTGACCATGAACTCGTGTTCATTGGCGACCATGATTTCAGAAAGCCCATGAGTGAAAATACGGTAAACAAGGCTTTGAGGTCTATGGGCTATGACACAACCGTGGAGGTCTGTGGACATGGATTCAGAGCTATGGCTTGTAGTGCTTTGATTGAATCCGGCTTGTGGTCGAAAGATGCTGTTGAACGGCAAATGAGCCATCAGGAGCGTAACTCAGTTCGTGCTGCCTACATACATAAAGCAGAGCACATTGATGAGCGAAAGTTAATGCTTCAATGGTGGGCCGATTACCTTGACCTCCTAAGAATACGACAAGTTTCACCATTTGATTTTAAAAGGATTTAACTATGAATAAGTAGTTAAGTAATCGCTCTCCCTTATCAACTTTGTTAAGGGAGAATTAATTCAAATATGCAGTGTTAACTCATTCAAGCTTTGAATACAGTGGAGGGATTAATGAAAGTAGTAAGCCCTTATGAAGAATTAAAAAGCTGGTTTAGTCTCGAAAACTATGAGCAGTTAAAATCACTTACAATCAAAGAACTGCATACTGAGCTTGCCTTTAGAGAAGCGATTTTCGACAGTGTAAATTTTGGATGGGAAGATGATAATCAAAATTTAAGATCTATCCTTGAAGGTAATCCTATTTTAAGCACACAAGATAATAATCATGGTCATTTTGGCAAGGGCCAAAGACATGTTGCGCAGGTTAGCTTCGGTGATATAAAAAAATTAGAGAACAAGTTAATAATGTTTAGCATGGATTTTTTTGAAGAAAATGGCGATTTCAAAAAAGAGTTGAAAAAGAAGCCAATAACAAAAACTATGAGAGACTTTTTCCTTAACCAAAATAGCAGCAAGATGTATGTTTCATTTGATTTAGGAATGTCCAGCGATGAAGAAATTATAACAGCCTTACAAACGATGCTACCCATTCTCAGGAAAGAATATGAAATTGAGCCAGTAAAAACAGAAAAATTTGGACTGGCAAAAATAAGAAAGCTTGTCGATTACAATATTATCCCAATGATGGACCTATTGATTTGGGCAAAATTTAAAAAAGTAAAAATCTCAAATATGGTCTTGTCTCGTGTCTTGTATCCCGACTTTACAAGTGAGATCAGAGGAGAAGATCACATTAAAGATACAGACAGGCCTGTTGCAGAGAAGTCATTGAATGGAGAAACAACCCGTAGTCTCGAATACTTTATCAGCAAAAACAGCCATCTCCTCAACATACCGATTTCTGAACTCGGCTCTTTCTAGTTGTAAATCATCATGTTAATTGTCAAGGGGAGGGCGTAAATATTTTTCTTCCCCAGAATTTCCTTTCATTCTTCCCTCATCTAACTTTTCAGTTATCAGCATTCCCTTCATAGATACAAATCTGTGTGGCTAATATCTCCGTAACGGAAACGGAGGAGACAGCCAAATGAATACAATCAATCAAAGCTTAATTCGTTTACCAGAAGTCTTGAAACGAACTGGTTTCGGCAAAGCCTGGATCTATCGTCTGATCAGTGAAGGTCGGTTTCCGGCACCAGTGAAGATCGGTGTTCGTGCCGTTGCTTTTGTCGAGAGTGAGATTGATGCCTGGATTCAGTCTGTTATTGAAACAAGTCGAAATAATGTTGCTTAGTTAATTTGGGGAGACATGTTATGAATATCGAAGAATTTGTGAGTGAAGATAACCATATGTGCAATTTAGGCGATGATCTTTTTTACAAGATCTTCGAGTTGGAGGCAATCTATGATTTACCTGATAATGAATTTAACAGAAAGATTGTTTACTGGTTAAGCCAGTATTTAGTAGGGAATCTAAGGAAACCGTTAGATGAGATCTCTGAGCTTAATGCTTCCAAACGGATATATGTTTACGAGACCTGGTTCTCGTTAATTAAATGCCCTCATGAAATGAAACTTTTGGCGAAGCGGATAATTCTATATCTATTGGATTAATAAATTTTTATGAAAATGTAAGGTTTGGATGAATATTCTTGCTTAAAACTTTACAGAATAACTTACATTATTTTTATGACCGTTTATTCGCAAGGCAGTGAGATAATTTTCGAGGTATTAGGTGTACATAATATTAACTAGATCTACCAGATGATAATTTGACAAGAATAATCGTCTATCTCACTGTTTTAATTTAAATTAAAACCTTAATCTATCCAAATAAATTTGTAAATCTACGAAATTCTTATTATTAATATATTGGAATTATACTTTTTGTAAAGTTTAGGAGGAAAATATGTGCAGTATTTGTGTGGATTCTTTTATGTTTGAAAATGGTGAGAGATATTGTCATGTCGTAAATAAAGATACTGGTGAACCATTGTATTATCCAAACTTGTATATAACAACACAAGTCAGGAATCGGTCAGAGTCTATATCAACAATGAAGGTTATTGCCGGTAGCATTTCATTGTTATATCGATTCTTTATGATAAAAAATATCAATATTGATGAGAGAATCCAGAAGAAGCTGTTTCTCGCTCCTCATGAAATTGAGGATTTGATTGAATTTACTTCATTAAATTTCCGATATGGAGGGGATGGTAATTTTAGGATTTTAAATGTCAAAAAACCAACTAAGTATTTTCGCATTACAACAGTAGCTAACTATCTTGAATGGTTGTGCAAAATACTTCTCTCACATGCAGGTCAGGAAAATACTATCAAGGAGGTAATGGCTTTCATTAACAACATAAAAAGAAAGAGACCAAGAAATAATGATAAATATAATATGGAAATCGAAAAGAGCTTAGACAAAGCACAACTGGATTCTTTGTTTAGCATACTTTCGCCAGGGGGTAACTTGAACCCGTTTAAGGAAAAAGTGCAAAAAAGAAACAATCTAATATTTCTTCTATTACATTGCTTTGGTTTGAGGGCAGGTGAACTTTTGAATCTGCGTATTGGAGATATCGATTTTGCAGAATCAACAATCGCAATAAGAAGGAGAGCAAATGATAAAACAGATTCACGAGTTTATCAGCCATTAGTGAAGACTTGCGAAAGAAAATTAATTGCTGATACAAAACTTATATATGAAATTTCAGATTATATTTTGAATGATCGCAGGAAAATTAAAAATTCTAATAAGCATGATTTTTTGTTTATTACCTATAAGGAAGGGAAGACTCAAGGGCAACCTCTGTCATTTTCCTCATACCATAAGATAGTTAGTATTGTTCGTCAATCCTCGTCACATCTAAGTGGATTAACAGGTCATAAACTCAGGCATACATGGAATTATGAGTTTTCGAAAGCAATAGATAAGAATCAGGAAATATCCGATGAAAAAGAACAGCAAATTCGTTCTTATCTCATGGGATGGCGACCCGGTTCAGATACTTCAATAATTTATAATCGTAGGCATATTTTTGAGCTATCGAAAAAAACTGCACTTGAACAACAAGAGCAATTATTCAAGGGAGGATTTGATGAATAATTTAATCAAATATAACTCTGATAAAATGTCTTTGCATGAACATAAAATCGTCAGTTCGATTGAAAACAATGGAATCAAAATTAGAGAATTGATATGTGTTATGAATGAAAAATTGGTTTGTGGATTTGTATATACAGTACAATATTATTTTAATAGTAACAGCTACTTGTATGTGAAAAGTATTGTTAGGAATATGGAGAATCTTATCAGTAAACTTTCTCCTACTTATATTGATGATAAGGTTCTAATTGAATATCAAAATAAGCAATTATCAAAAGCCCCAGCATCATTTCGCGTTTTACGACCATTTTTGATTAAATGGTTTGAGTTTGGATATCCTGGAATAGATGAAAGTGCAGTAGACCTGTTAAAGCATTTGGACCTAAAAATAAAAAAATCTGGTCAGTCTGTTTTACAAGATGATCCAACAAAGGGCCCACTAACTAAAGAGGAACATACTTCCTTGAACACGGCTATGAATCATGCATATAGAATAGGTGTACTGTCACTGTCAGATTATGCAATATCGCTATTAATGAGTCTGACAGGTAGAAGACCTCAGCAGTTAGTTATGTTGAAATATAAAGACCTTCTTCAAAAGAACTTAGATAATGGTAAAGTAGAATATTTAATTTCAGTACCACGAGTTAAACAAAGGGGTAAACAACTACAATATCGAGAACTGCCAATAATCTCAGAGGTTGCATCAATTGTTCAACTGCAAGCTAATCAATCCGTGAGGTTTGTTGAGCAAACCCTTGGTAAAACTCTTGATGATTATAACAAACGCAAGGTTCCAGTTTTCTTGAACGAGGAAATACTGCTTGATTTAGCCATAATAGATTCTAATTTCCTGGAGTCTAATAAAATATATGCAAAACCAACAATTGCTAATACAGCATTGAAGAACATTATTAATACTGAGAACTTAATTTCAAATCGTACAGGTTCTCTACTTAATGCTACTCCTCGCAGGCTTCGCTATACGATAGCAACCATGCTGGCTAGAGAGGGACATAATGCCAATACTATAGCTGAATTGTTGGATCATTCTTCTACTTCAAGTACGGGAATTTATATTAAAAATCTTGCTGGAAGTGTTGAAAGAATTGATTCCGCTGTTTCAGAACAATTGTCATTTGTCGCGGATATTTTTATGAATGGAATAAAGTCTAAAGAGAAAAAAGATTTCAAATTTTGCTCTTCGAGAAAATGCGAAAGTCAGAATTTAAATGCAAGTTTCCCTTGTGATAAATGTGTTTTCTTTATGCCAGTTGATATTGATGAGGTAAATGCCCAATGAACAATATCATTTTATTTAAGTCTAAAAAACAACTTACGGCAGAAAACAATTATAATCAATTCATAAAATTTTGTCGCTATCAACTATCTGGGCTAACCCAAACTCAGGATTGGGAAGAATATGTCTGGAAAGGGTATGTAACCTTTAGAAAGATAGGGGTTGGACATAAAGCATTTAACTCAAAAGATGCAATGCATGAAGATTTTCTTGATTTTGCAAAAGCATATATCAGATATCAACACTCATTGAAACCCTTGAAAAATTATGGGGCTACAATGATGGCCTTGAGATGTCTCGAACAGTCTCTTTTGCAAGTTCTGAACAGTGGTCTCATTTATAATGTTACAGCCGTTGTTTTTGATGAGGCATTGCAAATCGGAAGTAAATATTTTAAAGGTAATGTCCTCGCTCAATGTGGGATACAGCTTGAAAAATTATCAAAATTTATATGTGAACATAACCTTGTGAAATCAGGATACATATCCTGGAAAAACCATGTGAAGCAGAAGGTCAAAAACAACTATCTTCCTGAGATTGAGGACTATCACAGAAACGATAAGTTACCGGATGAATCAGCATTACTTGCCATTGCTGATATTTTTTCTAAAAATGATGAGCTACTGAGTCCAAGGGATAAATTCACCAGTTCAGTATTTGCACTTCTGCTTTGTTGTCCGAGCAGAATTTCTGAGATTTTAGCCTTACCTGCTGATTGTGAGATTACACAAAAAGATGATAAGGGTGTCGAAAGATATGGTCTGAGATTCTATTCGGTTAAGGGGTATGGCCCTAATATCAAGTGGATTCCACAGGTTATGATACCAGTTGCGAAGAAAGCGATTAGGAGACTGCTTTCCTTATCACAAAATGCAAGGGAATTAGCTCAATGGTGCGAAAAATACCCTGATAAATTTTACCGACATGAACTTTGCCCAAAAGTTGATGAAAAATTAAAGTTGACTGTTGTACAGGTTTGTCATGCACTTGGCTACCCTTTACATGATCGTAAATCATGCGTTCTAAAAATTAAAAGAACGAGTTTGGATGGTGGGAAAAGTTTCTTAAACTCCAATGATTATAACTATTCATTGAGTGACCTATGGGAAATGATTAGCTCAGGTTTTAGCAGAGACTTTCCTTGGTATGATGAAGAAAAATCTATAAAATTTAGCAATGCCTTATGTTTATTGATCCCTCGCCAACTTTCTTTATCACAAATGAGCGATATCTATTCATTTTATAAACCTACTAATGGATTCTTTTTTAGAGACATACAAGATAAAACAAGTCATGAGTCTGGATTTAAAAATATTTTCGCCCGATACGGATATTATGATGATGAGGGTAAACCACTACATATTCGCTCACACCAACCACGGCACCTATTAAACACAATAGCCCATTATGGTGAAATGTCTGAGCTTGATATAGCTAAATGGTCTGGTCGTATCAATGTGAATCAAAACAGAGTTTATAACCATGTGTCGGAAGAAGATATGTTAGATAAAATTAGAGCTATTAAATTGAACAAGAGTAATTATTGTAAAATGGAGTCAATTCCCTCAAATGAATCGCCAGTTGATTTTGATAACCTTTATCAAGGGGCAATTCACTTAACAGAATTTGGTTACTGTGTGCATAACTATTTGGTTCAACCTTGTTCTAAAATCAATCAGTTTGTGGAATATAATAATGAAACACTGAACATGAAATCAGTAGATAGAATTAGACTGCAATCTGTCCGAGAGAAAGTAATACAATTGATAAATATAACTCAAATCGCGTTTGAAAATGGTGACTTTGGGGCTGATAAATGGTTGCAACACCACAAAAAAAATTTGGAAAGAATTAATAAACTTTTAAATAATTGAAACAGGAGATACATATGGCAAAACATTTGAACAGGAGCGAAATAAAGATAATTACAAGTATTATACTGACTTGGGACGGAAAAATCACATGGAGTGATTTATGCAACTCTGTTTATAAGCATCTAAACAGAACCATCACAAGGCAATCATTAAGTGCTCATAATGAAGTTGTTGAAGCATATAGAACAAAGAAGAACTTGCTCAACTTGAAAGGATCAGGCTTAAAGAAACCAGCTAACTTAACTATTGCGGCACAGCAAATATTAAACCTAAAAGCCGAAAATGAAATGCTAAAAAAACAGAATAATAGATATAAAGAACAATTCAGCTATTGGCAGTATAATGCATATAGACATGGTCTTAGTATGGAACAATTGAATAGGCCATTCAATAAAAAATAATAGTTGATAGGTTACACCTATTGACAAGTTAAATAAATGCGATAAATATAAATATATGGTCAGGAAGACTATTTAACTAATGCAAGGATGCATTTTATGGACAAAAGCAACATCAATCCAGAATTTACTCTGGAAGAGCAACTTATCATTATCATCGATAAGTATATCTCAAAAAGATACCAGCCAGGCGATAAAAGTTTCTCATGCCAGCTATACTTAATTTTTGTAGGATACCATCTAAAATATTTTTACCCTAAAAATATTTATTCTAGATCTAATCGTAATATTGATAACATAATGGCTATGTTTAGCTCGGTATACAAAAGTCTGACAAGCAATCTACTACAACGATTAAATAACAAAGAAGGGGTTCTAAGAGAGCTAAACTCGCTAGTTAATTTCATAGATAACAATCAGGAAAAAGCAGAACAAATCTATGCTACTGTCAGAGCTCAATATGAAATGAAAGTAATTGAAAAAGAGTTAATCCATGAAGTTCGCGTGAGAACCGTAAGATTATAGACAATAAAAAGCCCCTATGCAGGGGCTAAAAGAGACTTCTCGATATAAATTACTACTGAACTTCTTTCCAGACACCATCAGCTTTCACAAGCTTAACAGGCTTTGTTTGTTTCATGTTGCTAATTGAAGCATCGACAATGCAGTTGTAAACATTGTTTGCTTCTTCTGTGCAACTTAGTTTCTTAACATAATCTATTCTTAAAAGATCTTTTTCGGGAATACTTGAGTTCAGAGTTTTCATGCTTGCATTTGATCTATCTACAACACTTTTGAAAGCATTGTATATGTCTTTTTCAGAAGGTTCGGAATTACAGGCTGTTAATAGAAAAGTAGAAAGGATAACTGCGAGAATTGAGTATGTTTTCATTTTCTTGTCCAGGAAACGATTAATTAAGAATGCCAGATTTTGTATTGTTATTATCAGTAGAGAATGTCCACTTGCTTACGGTTTCTCCATTGAAGTCGATTTCGAGAGTTTTAGACTGAGTCTGGGAACCGCCAGTTAGCAAACCGACAACAGGGATAAAAGTCGAGGCATTGAACTGATTGTTATACATGAAATATCTCCATTGCTCGTTGCCATCGTCAAGAGTCGTTCTGGTGTCAGGCTCACCAAGTTGAACAAGTAGCTCTGCCTTAGTTGTTTTGTTTTTAATTATTTTCGATTGAAGGCTTTGAGCCGTTTCATTTTTGATTTTTTGGTTCCCTGATGTTGAACAGCCAGAAATTAAAAATATTGCAATGAAAAAGGAGGTTACAATAAATTTATTCATTTTATCTTCCTTATTATATTTGATTAGGGTTAGCTTTTATGTGTGAAAACGGCTCTGTGTGCAAATTTCTTACGTAAATAGAATCTTAAAGAAATTGCTGATGCAAAATAGATAACGACAGAAAATATAAAACTTTGACTGACAGCGAATATGAAGAAAGCTATCGCCAACAGCACAATTCCTATTAGTAAAGCTAACCAAGATGAAACGGCTCCATATTTGATGGTTGAATGACAGCCAGTGCAGACGCTAACTCCAAACCGGCTCTCTTTGAAGCAGAACGGGCACTTTATTGTTTCGTTTTTCATATCAACCTCAAGGTTGTAGATTAAATGGTGCGTTTACAGAGATTCTCGATGACCGACTCTCTTTAGTAAAATTGCTTGTACCGATCAATGATTAGCTCTTGATAGGTGCTGACTATCATAACTAGATTATCGATCTGTAATAACGATCAATATTTTCTTGACTAAACGCAAATTTGTTACTACAGATAGAGTGCGGTTACGAAAAGTTTTTGTAATTGACTGTCTATAAACGAATTTTTCTTGCAGGTTTTAGATGATGTGTTGAATAGACTTCTGAGAAGTTTGTAGGGGTCTTATGAAGAATGCTCTTACCATAGCTTCGCAGAAGCTCTATGAACCTTCTGATAAATGGAATCCAGCCGATGAGCCTGAGATGCTTTTGCTTTTTGACGGAATTTTTTTGAAGAATCTTTTCTACGATTTCATTCCGTTTGTCTTCTCTGAGCCGTAATTCCAGTTCTGCAATTTTTCCACCGATACTTTCCCTTCTCTCTGTTGTCCTTAAAATCGTTGCAGGAGCAGGAGCAGGAGCAGGAGCAGGAGCAGGAGCAGGAGCAGGAGCAGGAGCAGGGATAGCCTCCTTGGTCGCTCGTATAGCTTCTAAGTGATCAGGGTTGTAGTTAAGTTGCTTTTGAAGATTTGCCCAGGAGTAACCCTTGCCTAACTGCGAAGCTTTGAAAGCTATATCGCGGTAGGAGAATGAGAACCCGTTCATTTTCCCGGTTGAAGCGACATTCGCCGTCCAGCCGACTTCTGCTTCTTCCAGTCGTTTTGTGAAAGTTAGAAGGTCCGGCTTATCAGATAAACTTTTATCAAGTATCTGCTGCAGGGCTTCTCTTGGTGAAAGCACTCCGGTTCGTTCCGATAGCATTTTCTCATTACGGGACACTCTCTTCCGCTTCGGTTGTGCTTGCGAGGGGGGAGATGCCGTTTTGGTCACTGTCAGGCCATGAGCGACTTCGAGTTTACTGATGATCTGTGTGCTGATGAGGTTTTCGTTCCTACCCAAGTAGAGCTTCCCACCATTGAGATCTATGCGACTTGCGATAATGTGTATGTGCTGGCCATCGTCGTCATGTAAGACATAGCAACGGAGATGGGTATCACTGAATCCCATTCTCCTCATATAGTCATCTGCGATGCTGGACCATTGTTCAGCCGTTAGTGATTCACCATCGGGTATTCGAAGCGAGTTGTGCCAAACGGCCTTCTGAACATCTGGCCGAAGCTGTTTGGTACCATCAAATTCCGCAATCAGTTCAAAGGCTGAATCACTCAGCATATTGCCCCCGATTACGATTGGATCGCTTTTATGATGTGAACCTGGCTTTAACACATAGAGAACCACACCAGAGAAGCATTTCCCCCTTTTAATCTTCTGCATTCCTTTCAAGCGGAATACTACCTTACGGACGGATCAGAAGCTGTAAGACATGAGCGAAGCTCTTTAATCTGCTTTTTGACAGCGAAGATTTCTGTTTTCGTTAACTCACTATTACTGCTTTTAGTGTCCAGATGATTTATCAGCTTGTTTAACTTTTGGGATATGGTGGTCAATGATTGCCAAACTTCTAAGTTGATTGCAGGAATGGCAGGAGGAAGCTTTTGAAGTGATGCCATGCGAAGCCATTCACCTTTGCGTTTATCACCACGGCTTGCATTGAGAAGCTCCAACTCTTCTTTATTTAATCGTACACTGACACAGTGTATTCGCAATGATTGAGATTTATTATCGCTAATTGGCTTAAAATTATTTGTATACGACAATGTTATTATTTTACTCATATAAACTCCTTTTCATATGTGTATTCGCTTTAAAGTGAGCAATTCCTTTGCAACACATTATATATTTATAGTGGAAATATAATTCATGTCAATGAGTTAGGTTCGACTTTGATTTTCTTTTTCAACCGAAGGGCGAAAAACAAGGGAACTCAAAGAAGCGGAGCTTCGATGAGTTAGCCCTTGCTTATCTTCTTCTCTAATTGATGAAGTGTGTATAAATTACATATTTTATTTTCAACAGAGTAGAATGTAAACTTTGTATCTGGGGATGCTTCTATTTCTTTCAGTAAGCCAAGAGTTTTTTGAAATGGTACTGGATTTGAAAGAGGATCAAAATTGATATGAACTTTCTTGGAAAGGAAAAATTTAATTTCTTTTTCATTAAGTAGTTTTAAGCAATTATGCGTGTTAGTGAACACTTGGAAAATTTCTATATTCGTTTTTTCAGTAGATTTTAGCTGTGATGAAAATACATCTGGTATCGTATGAAACAACTCATGAGATAAAAAACAATGATTTTTGATATCAGTTAAATTTTTATTTATATCTAACTTCAACATCAACTCAACATTTTCAGGCTCATTAACATAAAACAATAGGTTCTTCCCCTCGTTATCCACATGATTAATATTAGCCCCAAAAAGTATAAGCAATCTGAATTGAATTTTATCCTTACAATAAAAAATAGGGGTTTTACCAAAGTTATCAGTGCTATTTATATTGAATCCGTTTTTTGTTAATGATTCTAAGTCACTCATATTCCATGTGTAATCTTTAAATATAAGATTTTGTCCTTTTTCATTTTTATTACTTGGATTGCTATATTGCCTAATCAACTCTGAGAAAACGGATTGTATTGAATCGTAATGTGCGGCCACTATTGAAATCTCCTTTTTTATAAATTAATAAAACAAAAAAAGGAGAAGTCAATAGTAATTATAAATAAAAATTATGAACTTAGTTTTGATGGTTTTATCAATTTGATTGATTCATCATATACTTCATTTTCTTGAATTAGAAATGGGAAATAATTAGCAAGCTCCTTTTCTTCAAATTTATCAGAAAGAGCATTTTTCAAAGTTTCAACAGTACTACCTTTAGCATATTTCCTTTCAATCAATGTGGAAAGAAATTGCTTGTGCAATATCTTGATATCTTCATAATCGAAAATAACTGTAAAATTTTTATTTAGTAAAGTAGGCATAGTAGAGAATAATTTATATTTTTCAGTAAATAGAAATTCCTTCTCCTTATTTTCTTCTATGTAAAGCAGAGATGTGGTTATTTCCTCAATACATACTAATTCGTCAAGTTCTTTATTATTTTGCTTTTTAATTTCATCTGAAACTTGTACTATTTGTTGTTCAAGCTTAAAGTGTGAACTGTCTTCATAAATTTCTTCTAAATACCTTAAATAGATATTTATCAAACCATATGCTAAATCGATGTTATTGAAATATCCAAGGCAAGTATTAAATGAATCGAAAACAAAAAAATGCTTGCGATTTTCTTCATCGGTTTTTTCAAAAATATTGAATGTATATTCCATCTTTTTCCTCAGCATAATTATTAAAAAATATGATAAAGCTATGTGTTCATAATTTTAAATACGCGGCATAACAGAAATTTATACGTTTGAAAAAAAAGTGTTAGATGAATTGCCAAAACTTGTCATCTAACACAATTTTAATTTCACTATAAAACAAGCAAATCTTTAATTAGTTCTTTTGACGTCGGGTATGATTTAGCTCTGATAGATGAGTTCTTTTTATAAATTAAAGTACAACCATTTTTACTCTGAAGTTGGGGCCGATTATTGATACCAAGCATATATTCGCCTTCTAATACAAATCCAACCTTTAATCTCAATCTTTTATCATTGATATCTGATACAGCCATAAGCTTTAGAAAAATCGCATCATTAATTAAATGTGAACCTTTTGGATCTAAAGCCCATACTTGGTTTTTACCCCATAATAAAAAATCAGGAAAGAAATTAGAAGTCCCTTGACCAATTTCAGGAATAGGAATGTTATAACCTGTTTTTGATGGGTTTCTGCACCAATCAACTCCTAATGAATCAATAGATTCTGCAATTTCTAACTCAAATTTATTCAGGCCATTATATTCTGAATGCAAGGCATTTTTAAAGGAGTTAACTTTGTATCTGTTTCTTTTATTTAAGTCTTCATATTGATAGTCTGGTGAAACTAAATTAAATGACTTTACCGCATATATGTCATCGTATTCATATTCGAGATGAAACTCATTATTAAGCAGACGAATAATATTTGATAAATTATTGTTGATTTGCAACATTGCATCTGAGCCAAATTGCATTCGCTGTTTCATCTTAGGATCATTTTTTACAAAAGGAGTAAAACATGTCCCTGATTTTCGGGCTATACGGTTATCATAAGTTCCTAATCGTGAGACTAAATATTCCCAGACAGAAATATCAGCATTGTCATCTTTTGTTTCTTCTTTATTAAGATCCAAATCTTCACAACTGTTAGCTAAATCTAAAACTCTTGTATGCATTTTTCCTTTTGAACGGAGGCTCTCATCAGAAAAAAGAGGCACATTTGAAAGTAGTATTTGGTCTAATATTTCAAGGTCTTCACCGAAAGTTTCTGCGACTTTAGAAACAAACACTTCCTTTTTAACAGGCACTTCTCTCGACGTTTGTGGTCTCGGACTATTACTTTCTATTGAGACTATTTCATAGCCTGAATCACTTAGGTCATTTTGTGTAGTTTTAACAAGTTCTGAAAAATCTTTATCTGGAACATTAAAATAAAAGTATGCTGAATTTAAGTCTCCATCATCAAAAGGAGTAGCATTAGGCTGTCTCAAAAAACGACCAATTTTTTGTGAGATATCAGTAGTAGATTTACCTAACCCATCAAGGTAAGCTACATACGCCCATGGTTCATCCCAACCTTCTCTTAATGATAAGTTCCAGATGATATGTGAATAACCTTCATCATGTAAATCTTCAGGGCTTTTCTTAGCTTTATGAGTATCGACTAATAAGCTCCACGGTGCATTAGGATTAACATTGGCTAAATTGGAATTTACATTTGCTAAATGAACTGCAATTCTTTTTGGATCAACTTTTAACTGAGTGACCAACGATTCCCAAACTTCTAAGCCTGCTAATGTTGAATTTACAATGCAACAAATTACAGGCCAAGTATTAAAGCTACTCATTTTAGTGCTAAGTTCTTGCCATTTAGTATTAGCTTCGGTTAATGCATCTAATCGAGAAGTGTTACAATCGACTAGATAAAGACGGGTCTTTAATAGTCCTTCTTTAACAACTAATGGTGTCGAAACTACTACTGTTTGAGTTTTTAAAGATAAAGATTTTTCATCCACATTGTTTCCAGGCAAAAGATCAATGAGATCGCCTGACATTTCGGAGGAAGATGCTAAAATAAATGCACGAGGATTGAGTTCTTTCAATCTTGAGAACTGAGCTTTTGTACCACCATGAGCCTCATCGTAGACTACATAAAGTTGGCGGTTTCTACCTTCTGGTCCCTTTCCTGAAAGAACATCCCAATGACTAATGCCATCTCTGTCTTTATGAACATTCAGAGCATCTCCATCTCTATTAAATAAAGCAACAGTAGCAAGGATAATTGTTAAGCCTTTTTTGGCACGACAAATATCGACCCAATCAGTTTCCGTAATCTCATTTAAATTCAGGATATTTACATCGTCAGGAAGTAAATTGGAGTATTTTCCTCCAACACTAAGATTATTTTTTGTTTGTGAGATGACTGCTCCTCTGTTTGTTGTCCAAAGGATAATACCATCACCGATTTTGTTACATGCGAGTGAAAGTATCGGCGTTTTACCACTCCCCGTAATAGCTTTTAGCCTGCAAAGGAAGGGAAGCGACATACCGGTTTCGGGATCAAACCTCCTTTTGTAAGGAGGGTTAGGGTAAGTTGCAATCATCTCAGCAATTTCACTTGCTGCTTTAATTTGAAATGGTTTGAGTGTGTCTATTGTTAGTTTCAAAATGATTACTCTTCTTCCAGTAAATTTAATCTCGCCAGAATTGAATCAGGAATCTGCTGGAAGCGGTAAAGCTGATCATTCAACGGAGATACATTGGCTACAGCATAAATATAAACAGGTCTGTTCACATTCGCTTTCTTAGCCTCATCCATAATTACTGAACGGATTTCTCTTGTTAAGGGCTGATGTCCATTGGCTTTGCCTGCTTCCCACACCAACGCAATTCCAAAGCCAAGTTTTGTCTTTCCAATTAGATATTTATAGCCATCCATGCGACAATCTAAACGGTTAGAATCATCTTCAACAACCTGTAAAATAATATCAGCCAAATTTTCTCTATTAGATTCCATGATGACTGTTTTGCTGACAGTCTTTTTAGCTTCATAGAAATTGAATCCTTCATTGATTTTTGGATGCTGGGATTTGTCAGCCCAATTACCGGAAAGGACTCTTCTAATTCGTTCAGCCGTTATATTATTCACATAGTGATCACGGTTGATTTTTTTATTAGAAGGATCACCATTTTCTACTAAAATAAATTTTCTCTGGCCATTATCCTCAGAGTTCATAGTCAAAACAGCATGACCAGTAGTTCCACTTCCAGCATAAGGATCGAAAATAATTGCATTGGGATCTCTCCAAGTAACAAGGTTGAAGAGTTCTGCCAACATTTCATGATCTTTGGGATTATCGAATGAGTTTTTTCCAAGAATATTTGTTACGGTTTCTACCGCTCTTTGACCCATTCTCCTAATCACCGAAGTTGCGACTTCTGATTCCATTTCATGTAAATAGGTTTTCATTCTCGGAATACCATTATGATCGCTTTTGAAAGCAATCTTATCGGCATCAATTAAAGCTTGCATTACCTCAGGATTAGCAATCCTCCAGCCAGATGCTGGGACTTTACATGGTTTATGTGTAATTGGGTGTAATACATCATATCGAGGACCACCACCGCCTGGCCAGTTTAGATTACCGTCGTCATTATAGACGCCATTTTTGTCTACTTTCCGATAACGAATTTTCTTTGCAGGATGGTCTTCTGGCAGATTTTTGAAAAAATCATTCATATATTTTTGGATTTTAGGAATATCATCCAAAAATATTTTTTTAGCATCAGAGTATGCTGTTAGTATATCTTCTGCACCTTCTTTAGGCTTTCTCCATTTACCTTTGTATCTCTCCCATTTCTTATTCTTAGCAAGTTCTTTCATTTTTGAATCGAGAGCAGATTTGTCACGGGCCCAAACTAATAGATACTCATGACCTTCAGAAATATAATTTGCGTCATTTTTCCTCGATCTTTCCCAAATAAGTGTGGCAATACGGTTTTTTTCACCATACATTTCTTCTAGAAGCATCCACAGTCTTGGTAATTCATGTTCATCGATAGAAATTATTAGCACACCAGTATGCTTTAGTAATTTTCTTGCTGCCCAAAGACGAGGAGCAATATGATTTATCCACTTAGTATGTCGGGATGGGTCATCAAGTGAAACACCCTTTTCAACTCTTCCAATAGCATCTTTTAATTTATCTACTTCTGCCTTTGAAAACCTATAATTATCATTATAAATAAATGCATCACTTCCTGTGTTATATGGCGGGTCCATGTATACCACATCGAATCCAGTGTTCGGACCGCCACGGAATTCATTAATTAATGAGCGCATCACAGCTAAATTATCACCATCAATGATGCGATGATTTCCCCCGACCTTTTCAGGGAAACTCTTTTTCGCATCGCTTTTTATCGTGACTGGTGTTACTGTTTCAGCCAAGAATCTGTTCCGACCCTGCCACATTAGAGTTGCATCATTAGCATACAAATCAGCGTCCGTAGAGAAAATAGCGTGCATTTTTTTATCTTCATGCATCTCTTTAACTAGCTTAAGAAGTTCTTCTTTTGTTAGTTTCTCAAGTAGTGATTCTTCTGGAAGATTCTTTTGCATTTTAGTTCCAAATTTATATATTTCCTAATTCTATTATATCATAAATCTTATAGGTTTGGAATTATCTTCTCAATATTGAGGAATGATATTGGCTAATAGTTAACAAATATTTTATGTGGCGTTTTTTGTGGCTATTTTTAATAAAACTATTATGTTGGCCGAAACAATTATTCATCATCGTTTTTTTTCAAGGTAATTGGTCGTCAATTAATTATTGTACTTTTTTGATTGTAGTTTATAATTTCTCATTAGATGTAAACCTAATAATGCTGGTCTAATGTTTCTACAAAGATTGTTCGATTATCACCAATCGGGACTGATGGTATCAATGATGGTATCTAACCCACTATGTTAAGTTTTAATCTCTTAAGATCATAAGGATAGTTGCGATGTTCGAGTCCGGCCTTCGCACCAAATCCCCCAATCAGTCCACTAAAATACTTTTTTGTATCTGCATTTCATCATTTGAAAACCTCCTGTTGAGGCCTCTGTTCTTCTGGCTCTGATGCGGCTAGCACAGCACGCTCCCCACTTTCCACCCCCGCTTACACGTCCTCGAGAGTTTAGTGTCGGGTATCTCAGCGTTCGCTATCTCAGCGATTTTATTCAGCACCTCTATTTTTGTTTCAATAGGTACCTTTTCGAAGCGGATTTTTCGCTTTGCTGGCGGGCTGGACATCACTTTTCCCGCCCAGTCGATGATCTTTTTAGCCACATATAAAATCGCGGGTAGCAAAACCAGCTTTGCAATATCTATCTCGTTAATGGCTCCCATCGTTATTCCTTTATAAAATGAATACGTAATGAATTTACAGCACTGAATTTATTTTATGTAGCCCTCATTATTATGAGGGCTTCGATATGGCTAATTCCTGGGCTGGCTCCTGGTCTGACTTAATGCCAACCGCCCAATATGGCCCCTGCCCGGAAGCCGTTATACTTAAAGACTGAAGCCAATCTCCACCGATGCCGCACTGCGTTCCCCCTCGCCATGGTAAACCGCTTCGATATTGTTACCATCGGGATCGAGTACAAAGGCCGCGTAGTACCCCGGGTGATAAGTTCGCTCACCGGGTGCGCCGTTATCACAGCCGCCGTGTGCCAGCGCCGCCTGGTAAAAAGCATCCACCGTCTCACGATCCCTGGCCTGGAAAGCCAGATGATGGCGTCCTGTCGGCTTACCTGCGGAACCGGGGCTATTAATGGATGAAACAACAAGCTCATCAGCCCAAAAATAATCGTCGTAGGTATTCACGACAGGGATCTCAAGGACCGCCAGCACGGCTGTATAAAACGCTTTGCTGGCCTCGAAATCATTTACCACAAGCTGGATATGGTCGATAAGCCTGCCGCGATGTAAAAGGTAAGTCTCCATGATGGTTTCCTCATTCAGTCGTATTAACAGGTATTTATCCGTTATCTATAAGGAGCGTTGTACGGATTTGATGGATGAGTACAGGTCCGGAGTGGCGATATAGAGCATGGCATTAAAATCTTGTCTGTCACCGCAATCCTGACCCCTCAACCCCGTCCCCCAATCACCCCGATAAACTCTCTGACCTGCTTCTGCTTCCTGGCCGACAGCTTCTCCACCCTGCGCATCGCGGCTTCCAGCTCCGGTTCCGGCTCAACCGCCGTCAGCACAATACAGCCATCCATCACCCGCACCTCCACCCGGGTGCCGGTCGAAAACCCTGCCGCCGCCAGCCACTCGCCCTTCATGATCAGCGCCGGAACAAGACGACGATCTGGCAAACGTCTCACATAACTCACCGTCAACTGACGCTTATTTTTAGGCGACACTTCTGGATCAAACGAATCTACAATACAATCAGCATTAGTCATGGTTGCTATTCCTGGTAAATAGTAATTGTGATCAGCGGTGCGGGTGTGCGCCAACACATTCGCACCGCGCTAAATAACACCTGTAAACCTAACCAGTAATAAAAATAAAGTCCAGACTTTAATCGGACATAATAAACGCCTTTAACTGCGAATTAAGAATTAACAGAATGCGTGATGCCATTAATTAGCGCCTGTGCAAAATGTTTTTCCTGATATTGCTGAAATAACCGCAAAGCAGATTCAAAAAATAAAAGCGAGATAATACGCGTAACAGGATGCCCATACCTAATTACGGGCACCCCATCTCTTTTGCCAGCATCCCCTTCCGGAACTTCAGGCGGCGGGCGATACCTGCCGGCAGGGCGGACCAGAACGAGAGCGCCGGATGAGTCCGCCGCTCAATCTCCTCCACCGTCACTTGATAATCACAAAAACTGGCGCTTTTGGGCGTCGCCTGATCCAGCAAAAACGCCGCGTATTCGCCTTTATCCGGACTGGAGCCGATAAAAATAATCTTCCAGTAGCCGCTGGGAAGCTCCACCTCGGGCGCGGCGGGCAGGGTGGCGATATGCCGTTCGAACAGCGGCCCGGTAACGGACCACACCGCCGCCACGTCGCGGCGCTCGGCGAGGGCGCGCTCCTTATCCTCCAGCCGCGCCCACGCCCCCTGATTCAGGTCGGAGGCCTGCGGGGTGATATTGGAAAGATAGTTTAACGCCTGCCAGTCTGCGCTGGCACCCAGTCCGGCGAGCGGCGCCTGATGCCCGCGATCGACCGCCAATGCTGCGCTGGCCCCTTTATATGCCGCGGGGGCAAGGGTATCCGCAGCGGGTAAATCCGGATCGCGCTTCCAGCTGCGCGAACGCCCGCTGGCCAGGCTGGCTTTGGTGATTTTATACGCCACCCAATTAGCGAATTTGCGGTGGCTGTTGTTATTGAGCGTATAGGCTTCACGAACCAGCGTCTGCGCGCTTCCGCCGGTCGGGCAGCCCACTTCACAATGATCCACGCCGGATGATGCGGCAGCGCACGCGACGGCAAAAAATAGCGACGGCAGTACGCTGAATACTCGGGATAGCTTCATATTATTGATGACGTCAAAGAAAAGATGAACCGATGCATAAAAGAACCCCCTGAATAACCAGAGTGGAATTCAGCTATGAATCGCAAAGATGAAGTGAGAGCGTAAAAAGAGTTAGCCGGTCGCAGCTGAGCGGAATATCACAAGATGATTTAACATCACGGCGGATGTTATTTTGTGATCCCGGAAATGATGTTGAATGAGGTAATCAGACTCTCAGCCCGCTATTTTCAGCCGGGCTGAACGGGCGGGAATATGCCTGACGACGCTTAAAGCCGTACTGCATCCATGTCGTTGTCTGAAAAAATGTCGCGGCAGGGGAAAACGCTTCTCTCTGAGCGGTGGATTACTCAGACTACACGAATGACCGATTAAGGAGAGAAAGTATGAAAAAGGAACTCTGGAGAGGCGTGATGGCACTGGCCGTACTTAGTCTCCCCGCGCTGGCGAAAACAGGCGTGTCATTCAGCCACAAAGACTGGGAAGTGGTATGCGATAACACGCTGACCTGCCGGGCGGCGGGATACAGCGCTGAAGAAGGAAGCGGAGGTTCGGTGCTGCTGACCCGCCAGGCCGGAGCGGGCACCGCCGTCTCGGGAGAGCTGATGCTGGCGGAGGTGACCGACAGCGATGTTCTGCCGGGCAAACTGACGCTGTGGATCAACGGCCAGCCGGCAGGCGATGTGAAGCCCGCAAAAGAGAGCTGGCCGCTGTCGGAGAAACAGGCCCGGGCGATCGTTAACGCCATCAAAGGCAGCGGGAAGGTCGAATTTACAGGCGGGGAGACGCCGTTTGAGCTTTCCGGCGAAGGCGCTTACGCGGTACTGCTGAAAATGGACGATGTTCAGGGGCGAATCGGCACGCCGGACGCGTTGACCAAAAAAGGCGACGTGCCGGAAAGCAGCGTCCGGGCGGCGATTCCTGCCCCGGTCATTCACCGGGTCATGCCTGAGAAAGCGCAGGAGAGAGCGTTAACCGCGCCTGAGCTGGCGGTGCTCAAGCCGAAGCTTCTGGCCACGCTAAATAACGATGATTGGTGCGATCGCCTCCAGCCTGAGGAGGGGGAGGAGGCTGAAACCATCAGCCTGACGCCGCTGGATAACGCGCATTCCCTGATTTCGGCCTTGTGCTGGCGGGCGGCCTATAACGAGGGATACGGCTATTGGGTTGTGGATAGCAAACTTGAGAGTAATCCAACGCTTATTACGGTTTCCGGTTCTGAGTATGGTGACGGCGAGATTTTTATGAGCCAGAAAGGGCGAGGGCTTGGCGATTGCTGGGGGACGGCGAGCTGGCTCTGGGATGGCACAACGTTCCGCAAAAGCCGTGAAGCGACCACCGGGATGTGCCGCTATCTTCGCCTCGGCGGGACATGGGATCTCCCCACCTGGGTGACCGAGGTTAAACCGGCAAAGTGAAATCACGCGGCCAGAATCTCTCCCGGCACACACGCCGACAGAGAGGACAGGGAGGATCTTAACGATCGTCCGCGTAGCGGGATCGCGATCGACAGCGGCAGTGGCGTCAGAAAACTGACGCCTTGTTCAAAATAACAGCGCGGCTAATGTATTGCTAACTCGAATTAGTTTATGATTAAGCCGTTCTGTTCGTTATGGAAAATGAGTTTATGGCCAAAACCGTTGAGCAAGTCGCCAGGGCGCTGGAAATCTCGATTACTACCGTGCGCCTGGTGCTGGGTGGCAAAGCTGAGCAGTATCGCATCAGCGCCAAAACGCAGCAGCGTATTAATGATTACATCGCCGAGAACGGGCTGGTCGTTAACCATATCGCCCGCAGCCTGAAGCTCAATAAAACCGAGACCTTAGGGCTGGTGATCCCGCGTTTATCCAACCTGTTTTTCTCCACCCTGGCGGAAAAGCTCGAAGCCTGCTGCCGTCAGGCGGGGTATCAGCTAATGATTGCCTGCACCTACAGCGACAGCGAGCATGAAAACAGTCTGGTTGAAGGGCTGCTGGCACGCAACGTTGACGGGCTCTTCGTGGTGCCCTCTACCCGGGAAACGCAGCTGCATCACCAGAAGGTGGCGCGCAAGCGGCCGCTGGTGCTGCTCGACCGTGATTTTGGCGAGAGCGACGTGTCGCTGGTGGTGAGTGATAACTATAACGGCAGCAAAAAGCTGGTGCAGGCGATGACCCAGGCGGTGGACGTCTCGCCGATTTTTTTTATCGCCGGGGATACCCAGCAGCCGTCGATCCAACGTCGTCTGCAGGGCTACCTGAGCGAGCTGCCCGCGGGGAAGGAGTGGATATTGTCCGCCAGCCATAACCGTCAGGAAGAGGGCAAGCAGCTGATGCTCGATTTTCTCCGTCAGCATCGCGAGCCGCCGAAGGCGTTTATCGCCTCCTCCCTGCCCATTCTGGAAGGGACGCTGAGCGCGCTGCGGGAAACCTACGGCTTTATTCCGTCGGATATTCCCATCGGCACCTTCGATGAACATCAGATGCTGGGATTTCTGCCGAACGCAGTATGGTCGATGCGCCAGGATGAGGACGCCTGGGCACAGCACGCGTTTCATCTGATGCAGCAGAAGCTGCAGGGGGAAAATGCTGATGTGAAGATCACCGTCCCGATGACCCTGATTCATCGCCCGCTGTCGGTAGAGAAGCAGCGGAGCCAGTAAATGACACGGCTTGTGTGAACACGTCAATCCCCGGCCGCGCTATGCTGGCCGGGGCTACAAATACCGCATCCTGCGCGCGCTGGTAGCCCGGATAAGGCACGGGCGCCGCAATCCGGGAACCCTTAACGATCCCTCATCAAGTCAATCGCTGAACAAACCGCGCCGCCAGCCCGGCGTCCAGCTCTGGCGGCAGGCCGCTGATCCCGACGCCGCCAATGGCCAGCCCGTCGACGATCACCGGCTCGCCGCCCGGCATTGCCAGCAGCTGCGGGTCGTTAAATACCGCCAGCTGCAGGGTACCGGAGCTGACCTCTTGCGCCAGCGTTGCCGTCGGACGGCGAAAGCGCAGGGCGCTCCAGGCCTTGCGCTGCGCCAGCTGGCGCGGTAGCGGCGGGCAGTGAGCGTGCGCGCCAAAGGCGACGAGCTCGCCCTCCGGCCCGACAACCGCCACCGCCAGCCCCCGGGTTCGCGCATCGCTTTCCGTCTCCTGTAAAAACCGCGCGACCTGCTGGCATACAACGCTATCGTTCAGACGGACCTGGGGACAGAACGCGTCATTGTCCGGCATCGGCGATATACCTCCGTAAGCGCAGATAGAGGTCATCCAGCTCGCCTTTCTGCGCCGCAGTCAGCGCCACAAACGGCTCGCGGGTGGGGCCGGTATCGACGGTCTCTTTCGCGGTAAGATACTTCGCCGACTGGAACACGCCGCGCGCGACCAGCTGCTCCACCACCTCGTTGATCTGCTGCTGCAGGCGCTGCGCCCGGGCGATGTCGCCCTGCTGGAAAGCGCTGCGCAGGGCGAGAAACAGCTCCGGCTGCAGGTTAACCGTGGTGCCAACCGTGGCCGTCGCGCCCGCCGCGAGGCTGGAAAGGAAGATCTCATCGAAACCGTTAAAAAAGACTTTCTCCGGGTAGCGGGCGATCATGCGTTCCAGCGAATAGAGGTTATGCGAAGTATGCTTCACCCCCAGAACCTGCTCTTCGCCGAGCAGCGCGTCGGCGCTCTGGGCATCCAGCTCGACGCCGGTAAACTGCGGAATATTATACAAAATCACCGGAATCGAAATGGCGTCCAGCACCCGACGGTAGTAGGCGATAATCTCCTCGCGGCTATATTTGTAGTAGTAGGGCGGCACCAGCGACACCGCGCTGGCGCCGTCCTGCTCGGCGTGCTTCGCCAGCTCGACGGCATCCCGGGTGCGTGGCGTCCCGACGTGGGCGATCACCGGCACGCGACCGCCCGCCGACTGCACCAGCGTCGCCAGCACCTGTCTGCGCTCATCGAAACGCAGCAACGGTCCCTCCCCGGAGGAGCCGCAGCAGTAAAAGCCCTCAACCCCGCGCGCCAGCTGGGCGCGGGCGAGCGCGTTCAGCGCCGCGTAGTTCACCGACTCATCGGCGTGCATCGGCGTCACCACCGCGGAGATAATGCCGCGAAAACGCTGCCATTTATCGCTTACCATGCGGTCCAGCCTCCATCCACCACCACGTTGGAACCGGTCATATAGACCGAGGCGTCGGAGAGCAAAAACACCACCGCGCCGTTGTACTCGTGGGCTTTCGCCATCCGCCCGATGGGAATACGGTGGGTGTAGTTTTTCTGAAAGCGCGGGTCCTGATCGCTGCGCTCGACGCCGGAGAGGGTCAGGGTATTGACGCGAATGCCGTCGCGCCCCCAGTAGGTGGCGCAGTAGCGGGTAAAGTTATATAGCCCGGACTTTGCCGCCGAATAGGCCACCGGTTTGACGAACGGAATGCCGGTGTCCTCTTTTTTGTAGCTGTAGATATCCTGCACCGGAGAGACCACGCCGTAGATCGAACCGACGTTGATGATCGAGCCGCCTTTGCCGGCCTGCTTCATGCGTTTGCCGACCTGCTGGGTCATCAGGAAGGTGCCGACCAGGTTCACTTCCACCACCTCGCGGAACACCTCTTCCGGAAACTCTTCAAACGGCCCGGAGACTTCCGGCGGCGCGCTGGGCTGGGTGTCGACGCCCGCGTTGTTGACCAGGCCATCCGGCACGCCCCACTTCGCTTCAATGCTGTCCAGCACCCGGTTAATGCTGGCTTTATCGGTAATATTCACTTCCGCGCACAGCAGGCGGTCGGAGTCCTTAATCGTCCCCAGCACGCGGTCGACGCGCGCGGCATCGACGCGGGTGGCCAGCGCCGCCACCTTCGCGCCGCGTTCGTGTAACGTCTTCACATACTGCGCCCCCAGCTGTCCAAGGCCGCCGGTCACAATGATGACCTTGTCTTTAACCGAGAATAACGTGTCTTCCATTGTCCTTTCCCCTCACTGCGTGGTTAGATTTTGTGGGTTGCGAGGTAATCACGATCGAGAATAATGCCGTGGCCCGGCCGTTCGCTCGGTACGTAGTAGCCGTCCACCTCTTCGCCCGCTTCGGCGATGATGCGCAGATCTTTCCAGCGCCCGCCGTCGGTCATCTCGGCGTATGAGATATTCGGCACCGTAGCCAGCAGGCTGGCGCTGAGCTCCATGACAAAATGCGGCGTCATCGGCAGGTTGTGCGCGCGGGCGATGGCGGCGATATCCAGATAGCCGGTGATCCCGCCGACGCGGCCGAGATCTGCCTGGATGTAATCCGCGCTGCCGCTCTCGATGTACTGCGTAAACTGATTTAAGTTATAGACGTTTTCTCCCAGCGCGATGGGCGTGGCGCTGCGCTCGCGCAGCCGCAGGTGGCCGGCGATATCGTCGGAGGGCAGCGGCTCCTCAATCCACAGCAGGTTAAGCGGTTCGAACAGCTTGAACGCGCGCAGCGCCTGCGGGAAGTTCCAGCCCTGGTTGGCGTCCACCGCCAGCGGGAAGCCCGGCACCGCCTCCTGAATCTTACGCAGCCGCTCCACATCCTCTTCCAGCGTCGGTTTGCCCACTTTCACTTTCGCCGCCAGGTAGCCGGTGCTTTTCCAGCGTTTGACCTGGTCAATCACTTCCTCAATGGACAGATGCAGGTTGATGCCGCTGCCGTACAGCGGAACGCGATCGCGCACGCGGCCAAGAATGTCGATAATCGGCGCATTGAGGGTTTTACCTAACAGATCCCAGTAGGCAATATCCAGCGCCGCCAGGGCATGGGTGGTGACGCCCGCGCCGCCGACGTCGTGTACGTGTTTATACGAGCGATGCCACAGGCCGCGCGGGGAGAGCGGCTGGCCAATAACGTCCGGGATAATCTCGGCAATCAGCGCGGAGATGGTTTTCCCGCACCAGCCGGAAGTGTGGCTAAAGCCGGTGCCGACGTGGCCGTTAGAACCGTAGACGTCAACAATCGCCACTTCGATATCGGTGACGTGGTGAATCTGATCCCCCCACGGGCCTTCCGGCAGCGGAACGCGGGCGGTCATCAGTTCGATATTTTCAATTACGGGCATTTTTGTGCTGTTCATCTGATTCCTTCCTTTATGGGTTCAGCGGGGGCCGCCCCTGCGGCCCGGGCGGTTAATGTTTGGAGGCCGGGGATTCATGCCTCTCCAGGGCGATTGCCGGGCTGGCGTCATGTTCTCGATCGTTCTCGTCGCCCACCGCATGGCCGAAGACTTCCGGTAGCAGGAAGATAGAGGCGAGGAAGGCGCAGAACGGCGCGATAGCGATAATCATTGAGGCGACCGGTACGCCGACCGCTTCAAACAGGGCCGGGAAGACCAGGGTGGTAACGAAGGCGGTGACCTTGACGATGGTGTAGCCGATGCCGGAGGCCACGCCGCGATAGCGCGGTTTTGCCACCAGCGAGATCACCGTCATGCCGCTTTCGGAATCCCAGTAGTGGCCCCACAGCATCAGCGCCGCGCCAAAAATGATAAAACCAAAGCTGCTGCTGTAGACGCCCCACGCCGAAATTGAGATGCCGATGGTGACCAGCAGGAAGCCGTATTTGCTCAGCCCCTTATGCCCGAGCTTCGGCAACAGCAGCGGGCCGACAAACGCCGAGAGCGCGGCGATACAGTTCACCGCCAGCAGGGCGAGGTTATTCTGGATCTGTCCGGAAATCCCGATGGTCACGAGGATCAGCGGCAGGAAGAAGGAGAAGGCGTAGTTTTCAAACGACTGTACGGCGCAGGAGAACCAGCCGAACAGGGTGGTGCGGCGGGTAAACGGACGGCGGAACAGATCGTGCAGCGTCTCTTTGAGCGTCGGGTCGGCGATGGTGACATTTTCGTTGGGCAGAATGTCGTCCAGCAGACGGCCATCCTGTTCGCCGTAATAGTCACGGGAGGCTTGTTTCGCTTCGATAAAGCGGCCGCGTTCGACGAACCACGCCGGCGTCTCCGGCAGCTCCCGACGCATAAACAGCAGCAGGCAGGCCGGGATCGCCGGGACCGCCAGCACGATGCGCCAGATCATATCCGGGTGAACATCAAGCGCCACCAGTGTGGTGACCAGCAGAATGGCGGCGATAATCCCTAGCGCGAACATAAACTGCCAGCGGTTAGCCATCACTTCGCGCTTGCCCTTCGGCATCACCTCCATGATGTAGGTAAAGCCGTTAGCCACGTCCGCGCCCACCGGGATCCCGGCGAGGCAGCGAATAATCGCCAGCCAGTACATATTGGGCGCCAGGCCCTGAAGAACGGCGAAGATCGCGAACAGGATCATCGACCAGAGGAAAATTTTACGCCGTCCGAGCTTATCGGTCAGCCAGCCGCCGAGCAGCGCGCCGACCACCGCGCCAAGCTGGGTGCCAGCGGCGGTAAAACCAAGCAGCCAGCTGCTGGGCTCATAAATATCTTTCAGGGCGAATAAAATAAACGCCATGGAATAAATATCCCATGACTCAATTAATAATGCGGTGATCATCAGCCATCCCGCTTTGGTGCAGCCGGGGGCCTCCTGCTGGTCGAGCCGTTTCTTTGCCTTCTGGATAATAAATTCAATATGTTGCTGCTGATACATATAATCCTCTCTTATCCGGGCAGGCGGAGGGCCCGCCCGGACAGATGCGCGTTAATCCGCTCTTTATGGGTGATAAAGAGACGAATGAAGCGGATGTTTGCCAGGATCGCTAACAACGTAAAAATTACATAAGCGAATCAGTTGTTATTTCATTAATAAATGCGCATCGCCTGCGATAAAGACTTTCATATTTTGCGTCAGCGCCTGAGCAATAAAGGCGTTCAGCACTTCGGATAATACCTCCTCTTCTACATAAGCCAGACTGAGATGGTTGCTCTGGTGGCCCGCCATTAAATCGTCGCGCGAAACCCCGTCGAGAACGGCGTTGAGTAATGGCCACTCGTAGTTGGTCGCCCGGCGGCGGCGTTCGAATTCGTCATGCGGCAGTTCGACGGCGGTGCCGGTGCCGATATGCAGGATCACCTGAGTGCCTTCGTAGTGCGCGCGCGCCCAGATAAAGCGTCCGGCTTTGCCCTGACCGGCGATGGTTGAGCCGCCATAGGGGAAGAACATCGCCGGCTGGCGATAGCCGGTGGCCCCGGCGATCCCGCCCTTCAGATGGGCGAACGGCACCGCGCCGGAGATCTCCAGATCCCAGTAGAACGTGCCGTTGTATTCGCTACCCCAGCGGATATCGTGAAGGGTGGTTTCGCTCGCCATGCCCAGCGCGCCGAGCAGCTTCGCCAGCATCACCTGCGGGATGGCGCTACCCATGTCTACCTCGTTGATGCAGGGGATCGGCGCGTCCGGACAGACGATCTCGCCGTTCTCATCCGGGATCGGGAAACGCTCCGCGTTGCCGATGGCGCCTTCGGCAAAATCCGAGGCGGCGCAGCTGTCTTTGAGCCCCTGCTGATACTGCACGCCCACCGCCGTCAGGCCGAAGCGCTTCACGAAGCGCGCCATGGCGATCATCATCGCGCACTGTTCCAGCACCTGCTCCCGGGTCAGATCCTTCGCCCCGTCGGTGCCGAACAGGAAGCGCATGCCGCGGGTCTCATACCAGTCGAGACAGGCTTCGCGCAGGGCGGTCGGCACCTTGTTCATCTCAACCAGCAGCGCCGATTGCGACAGCGACTCCACCGGCATCCCTACGTCGATCATCGCTTTTTGCGGGAACACGCCGTTGATCATCCCCATACAGAAGGTATCGAACAGGCCGACAATGGCCTTGTGTTTGAGGATCGACTGCCCAACCTTCACGCCAATCTGTCCGGCTTCGCTGGCCAGCAGCGGCGCGCTGGGCGCGACCGGATGCAGATAGCCGAGCTTATGGCTGAGATGGCCGTCGCGCAGCCAGGTGTCTAAGCCGCGAATAAACGCCTCGTCGGCGAAGGTTTCCGACCACAGCCGCGAGTAGTTGCGCTCCAGGCTGGTGAGGCAGCCTGCCATACAGAGCATGCCGACGAGGCCCGGCCAGGTACCGTCAAAATTGGCGAGCAGCAAAATAGGGCCGCGATGATGTACCAGCGAAGGCGCAAGGTGATGGGAGTATTGCCAGGCGGTCAGCAGGACAATAATCGGCGCATCCGGATCGATCCCGGCGAACAGCTCGCTACCCTCTTTCTGGCTACTGATAAACCCGTGGCCGCGCTGCTCGTTGACCGGATGGGCGCGGCGCAGGCGATAGCCTAATGTTTCCAGCGCCGTTTCCAGACGCTGTTCAAACAGCTTCTGCGTGGGCCAGCAGGTGACGTTAGCCGGTTCGCGGAGATCCGCATTGGTCACCATCAACACTTCGCCTAGCTGCGGGGTAATAAGTTCGGCTTCCGCGGGTAACGTTAAATTCAACATGTGAATTTCTCCTGTAGGGGATAGGTCGCTTAGTTATCGTTGAGCGTGCTGCGCCGGGGTAAGCGCGGCATCAATCGTTTTATTTTTGGCTAATTTCTTTGGCTAACTCGAATTAGCAAATTAGGTCAAAAAAAAGACAGGAACAAACTCTTTACCGGGGATTTGTGATGGCTATCAATGCGTAATTATTAAATTATTGATATTTAAATATTAATTTTTAAACGGCAGGTCTGGTGTTCAGCAACGCTTGCTAAAGCGACAAAAAGGCGTGCAGAAAAGCGGGCGGAAAGCGCTGCGAGGACGGTAAATCAGCGTTTAATACTTAATTAATTGAATTTAATAAATTATTTACGCCATATTTTGAGCGATTTGCCTCGCGGCGCTGGTGACGGTGTCAAAATATAACCGATCCTGGTCACACTCTTTTAGCATTTACGTTGTGAATCTCCGTATCTTGTTATAATTAGCTAATTCGAGTTAGCTTGCCGGCGATTTTCCCTCGCCACCGCTGTTAACCAGGCGCTGCCCGACTTAACAATAATGATTCAGGACAGAGGATTTAATGATGACTATGCTTACCTCGCCCGCCATGACCCCTGCAAAAGACGAACAAACATCGCAACAAACCCATGAAAGAAGAAAGCTGATCACCGTGCTGGGCTCCGGTCTTTCTGGCACAACGATTGAGTTCTATGACTTTTTTATCTACGGCACCGCCGCCGCGCTGGTGTTTCCATCGCTGTTTTTTCCTAACCTCTCGCCGCTGATGGCGCTGCTGGTATCATTCCTGACGCTGTCGATTACCTTCGTCAGCCGACCCATCGGGGCCATCGTATTTGGTCACTATGGCGATAAGATCGGCCGCAAGAAATCGCTGGTTCTGTCGCTGATGATTATGGGTATTTCGACGTTTTTCATAGGCTTAATCCCTAGCTACGACACCATAGGCAACGCCGCGCCGTTGATACTTATCTTTTTGCGCCTCTGCCAGGGCTTTGCCATCGGCGGTGAATGGGGCGGGGCGACGACGCTGATCACCGAGTATGCGCCGCGCCATCGCCGGGGCTTTTTCGGCACCTTTGTTCAGTTGGGCAACGTGCTTGGCCTGTTTATCGCCACCGGCGTTTTTGCGCTGGTGGTGATGCTGCCGGAGGATGACCTGATGTCCTGGGGCTGGCGCGTGCCTTTTCTGTTAAGCATCGCGCTGCTGTTCGTCGGGATGTTTATCCGCTCAAGGATCGAAGAGACGCCGGTGTTCCAGGAGAATCAGAAACAGCAGCAGAACGCGCCGAAAGCGGCGGAGCAGAAGTTTCCCATTCTCACCGTACTCAAGCATCACCGTAAGGCGGTGTTCCTGGCGATGGGCATGCGCATGGGGGAGATTGTTCTGGGCTGGCTGACGGTGGCGTTCTTTATGTCCTATGTGACAAGGGAACTCAACTTTACCCGCGAAACGGCGCTGAACGGGCTGCTGCTGGCCAGCTTTGTCGGCATTTTTACCTTTCCGTTCTTCGGCTGGCTTTCCGATAAAATTGGCCGCCGACCGGTCTATCTGGCCGGCGCCGCCATCACGCTGATCTTTGCTTTCCCGCTGTTCTGGATGATCGACTCCGGCTCGGTGAAGATGTTTATGTTCGCCACCACCTTCTGCTATTCCGTGGGGCTGGGCATGATGTTCAGCGTTCAGCCGGCCTTCTTTTCGGAGCTTTTTGACACCAGCGTGCGCTATACCGGCGTGTCGCTCGGCTTCCAGCTGGCGAATATCGTCGGCGGCTTAACGCCGATGATCGGTACCTTGCTGCTGGTGTGGTCCGGCGGCGCATCGTGGCCCATCTCGCTGTTTCTCGCCTGCATGGCGCTGATTACCATCCTGTGCGTCTGCGTGACGCGGGAAAGCTATAACGATGAGCTTAATGAGGTGAAGAAGTAGCCGGGAAGGGTTGCCCCGCCATGACCGGCGGGGCGGGCGAATCAGAACAGGTTAAATTTATATTCGATAATCACTTCCGAAGAGAGCGAGTTGGCCCGGCTGTAATGGCCGTCGGTGAGCACCGGCGTTTTACCATTCATCTTATAGGACCAGCCCGGCCCGAACATCGCCCAGACGGTGAGATTTTTCAGCCTTGGGTGCGTCGGCACCCAGCGGCTGAAGGCGTTAATTTCCCCCGTACGGACGTGGTTGCCGCGGTAGTTAAACTGGGCGATGTTGCCGGCCAGACCGATAGCCAGCTCCGGCGTCAGGTTATAGTCCGACATATTGGAGAGAACCAGTTCACCGTCGCGCATATAGTCGTTGCCGGCATAGGCCATTGAGATAAAGGTCCCGCGCGAGTTTTTACTCATATGGCGCGGGTAGAAGCCCACTTCATTGGCCTTGTTCGCATCGGTATAGCCCAGACCCCACTTGGTGCTCCAGTTGTCCGCCTGCCACTTCACATCCATGGCGATGTGCCAGGCGTCGTCGTCAAAGTCACGCTTATTCGCCGGCATCGCTTTATACTCGTCCAGCGCGTGAGTGGCGTAGACCTGAGTACCGATGTTCAGCGCTTTTATCGGCTTAATATTGGTAAACAGAATATGGCGGCGCAGATAGTTATCGCTTTCACCATAGCCGTACTGCATGTTCAGGTGCTCGCTTTGCCACAGAATATCGCCGCTGGCGATATGGTTAATGTACTGTCCGCTGTTGGTCTGGAAGCGTTTCTTATCCGGCGAGTTACGATCCATCGCGCTTTCGATGTACGCGCCGCGCAGCGTGAAGGGGCCGTAGTTCACCGCGCCGGTCCAGCCCAAATAGGTGGTCGGGGAGAGGCGGGTCGAGTTGGAGATGACGCCAAAGTTTTTCATCGTCTGCCAGCCCCAGCGGGCGTTCAGATGAGTGTCCGCCAGGCGATACTGCAGTTTGACGTTGCGTTGACCAAATTTGGAAAAGCCTTCAGCGTTGCTCTTTTTATTCCCGCTGCCGTTGTTATAAAGCACGCCGCGGGAGTTAAAATAATCGCTGGCGCCGAGCTTTACCGCTCCGTAGTAAGTGGCATCAAAGCCAATAATATCGGCAAAATAGCCGGACTGATAATCGACGGCGACGCCCTGACCCCAGGCATTATGGACTTTCTTTGGCTCGGTCTCTTCTTCCTTAAGATATTTCCAGTAGTTTTTAAACGACAAATTCATATGGGACTGGCTAAATAATGGATCGTCGAGCACGGTATCGATATTATCGCGCTCCTTCAGGCTGTTAGTGGTCGAAGCTGACCAGGCGCTGGTGGGAATAGCCAGCAGCATAATGGCGACTGTTGTAGTATTGATTTTCATAATAAACCCCAGAGTAGGGACGCAGCGATCCAGGCGAGGTGTTTTCGCCTGAAGTCTGCCGTAATAAATAATTAAGCGTGGGTATTATTTTTTATCGAGAGCCTGTTTTCCGGCTTCAACATATTTCATGGTGCCAATTTCTGGAACGGTATATTTGCCGTCTTTATAAACAATTTTCACCACCGCGGCATTGGCAAGCGGTTTGTTTTTCGCGTTATCGTCGGTTAAATCGGAGATCATGATCTGCATTGCGGTACCGGATGAAATCGCCAGCACGTTTTTATCGCCCCGGGCCTGCGCGTTTTCAACGATAGTGTGCAGCGCTGCCTGGGTGCGGGTTTTTACCTGCTGATAGTTTTCCGCCATGCCCTTGGGATCGGCCGCTGCCAGCGCGTTCTGGTTGGTATCGACGGCCAGGGTGCCCGCTTTCATTTGGCTGAACAGCGCAGCGCCGTCTTTAAGCCCCAGCTGTCTGGCGCCGGCGTCGGCCATATCTTTGTTATAGCCGCCTTCGAAACCGCCGAAGAAGGCTTCCCGCAGGCCGCTGAGCTCAGTAAGTTTGTAATCACTTACTCCGACTTGCTTAAGGATCACCTGCATGGTTTCACGCTGACGTCCGGCATCGCTGGAATAGAAGCTATCAAACGGAATACCTTTAAGCCCCTCGCCGAGATAACGAGCGACGCGAATGCCGTCTTCGGTAAGCGGTGAGTCCGCCCAACCCTGCACCCGGTCAAACGTATTCAGCAGCGTTTTACCGTGACGGGCGAAATAGATATTCACGCCGTCATCGTTTTTAACTTCCGCCGCAGAGCAGGTTGCCGCACCTGCCGCCATCATTAATGCTATTAGCCACTTCTTCATATAACGCTCCACCTGAATGGTCTTTTTATAAGCAAAAAAAAACCTACGTCAGATATTCGACGCGAAGCATAAATAAGGTTATGTTCGCTCGAACGTCTATGACGTAGGTTTCGCCTGTTCTAAACAGTAACAATCCAACATGGGCGACGTTAGCACTAATTATGAAAAAAGACACCCTCTATTTATTATTAATGTCAATAAATGTGATCGTCTTCATGGAGGTAATTTTGCTGATTGAGTTGTATCTTAAGTTTAATTTTCAGATTAATTGGCGGTTTTCGGCTTGAATAATTTTAGAGGATTGATCTCCATCACAGAATAATGATGTCTGGGCTGGACTCTTTTACGCTCTGGCGTTATTTTCGCAACACTCTGGGATTGTTACTGACCACAGGCAAAACCTAAGACTCCTGTCCGCCAATGAGGCGTGCGGCAGGAGTCTTAGGTTTTTTTTTGCGCCTAAGAAATACTTCTGCTACCCAACAAGGAGTGATGATGAGAACGAAAATCCTGACTGCCGCCATTCTGGCGTTATCTGCCGCTGGCGTACAGGCTGCTGAAAAACCGCTGAAAATACTGCTGGTTAACGATGATGGCTGCCAGTCGGTGGGGACCACTTCGCTACAGGAAAAACTGGCGGCCAAAGGGTATGACGTCTGGATGGTGGCACCGGCAACGAATCAGAGCGGTATCGGATCGGCAATTACTTTTAAGACGGGTAAAGTTTTTGATGTCAAAAAAGCCGCTGACAAACGCTATTGCTTCCCCGGAACCCCTGCCGATGCGCTGGATTTTGGCCTGTGGGGCGTCCTGAAAGACGCGCCGCCGGATCTGGTGATTTCGGGTGTTAACGATGGCCCCAATACCGGTATGGCGCAGGTTAACTCCGGCACCGTGAGCGCCGCGGCCCGCGCCGTACGCTACGGTTTCCCGGCGATTGCCGCCAGCATTGGCTACCGATTTACGGAAGAAGAGATGAAGAACAAATGGCCGAGCACGCATAAGTACTGGCCTGATTCGGTGGATTATGTCGTCTCGCTGGTGGATAAACTTAACGCCGCGCATAAACCGGGAAGCCCGATTATGCCGCAGGGGGCCGGGTTGAGCATTAACTATCCGCCGCTACCGTCGGCTGAAATTAAGGGCGTTCATTATATTGAGAATGAACAATTCCCTGTGCCGCAGATTGGTTATGAACTTCTGGCGGACGGTACCGCCAAACAGACGATGAATCCGCAGGCGATGAAACCGGCGGAAGGGGATAATGACTCGGGCTGGCTCAACAAAGGATATATTACTTACACCCTGTTTGATGGTTCATGGAACGCGCCGCACTACCAGCCGCAGTTTGAGGCGCTGCTCGGTAAATGATGCTGTAGCGATAATAAAGAAGAAGGCGCGGGCTCCGCGCCTTCTTTATATGAACCGATGATGAAGCGCTATTCGTCGAAGAACCAGTAGCCCTGGTTAATCAAACGGGTCAGATCGGCGATAAAAGCCGGATTGCGCAGCGCTGCCTCGCCTAGCTCCTCTTTACCCAGCAGGGTATAGCGGCACAGCGCATCCAGAGCCGCGGGGTCGGTTGGCTCCAGCTGTTCGCTATTCACAAAGAAGCTGTCGCCGATGTGCAGTACGCGCAGGCCGCTCAGGCGGGTCAGCATTTCACCGCCCATCAGCGCGTCGACAATCTCCTCTTCTTCAAAAGGCGGTTCAGCGGGCGCAATATCCAGCTCGTGGCGCGGCGTGGTGGCAAAGCGCCCAAACCAGCGGCGGAAATCTTCTGGCCGGCTAATCATCTCGATCATCATGCCGCGCAGGCGTTCCAGTTCATACTCTTCTACCCGTCCCGGGTGTTCGCGACAGGTTAAATCCGGATCGCTGTAGTGCTCGCCGCCGAGATCGTTTTCCAGCGCGTAATCGGCAAAGCTGCTGATCAAATCGCGGCCGTTTGGCCCGCGGAAGCCGACGGAGTAATTCAGCGCCGTTTCGTGAGTGATCCCGTCATGCGGGAATCCCGGTGGAATATAGAGGATGTCGCCAGGTTCCAGATCCTCATCAATAATGGGCGGGAACGGGTCGACGTGCAGCAGCGCGGGATGCGGGCAGAACTGACGCATCGGTAGCTTATCGCCCACGCGCCAGCGGCGGCTGCCCATGCCCTGAATAATAAAGACGTCGTACTGGTCGATATGCGGGCCCACGCCGCCGCCCGGTACGGAAAAGGAGATCATCAGATCGTCCAAACGCCAGTCCGGCAGCACGCGGAAGGGGCGCACCAGTTCAGCTGCGGGCATATGCCAGTGGTTTACCGCCTGAGCCAGTAGCGACCAGCCGGTTTCGCCCAGGCCATCAAAATGTTCAAACGGCCCGTTGCTGGCCTGCCATTGACCGTTCTTGAGGCTCACCAGTCGACTATCGACTTCCGGTTCCATGGCCAGCCCGGCCAGCTCATCCGGCGTAATCGGATCGACGAAATTCGCGAAAGCCTTCTTTAATACGACTGGCTGCTTTTGCCAGTACTTTTCTAAAAACTCGGGCCAGTTAATGTTGAGTTGATAAGCCATAGGTTCATACCAATAAGAAGAAACGGGCCTGATTATAGAAATAGGCACCCTCAAGCCGCTTTGTCATGGGTCAAGGCTGGTGCTTAATTCATCATCTGAAGTCACGACGCGGTAAGAGAGGGGGAAACGTAAAGCGGATAACGTTGATTTTTGCAAAATGTCGCTTTTGCCTGAATTCGCTACAGCCCGCGTGGCGTCTGGCTTTTCCTCATTTTTTCTGGCGTGGATGGGGCGTGGGAAGTTTAAATTATGAGCGTTTGATAAGTTTTTTGTATTTTAAGGGTTGCTATATCCCGGCAGCTCCCTATAATGCGCTCCCACTGACACGGCAGATGTGAATCACTTCACAAACAGCCGGTTGGTTGAAGAGAAAAAATCCTGAAAAACAGGGTTGACTCTGAAAGAGGAAAGCGTAATATACGCCACCTCGCAACGGTGAGCGAAAGCCGCGTTGCACTGCTCTTT
>ENA-OWOG01000154-OWOG01000154.1-gut-metagenome-genome-assembly--contig:-NODE-154-length-37129-cov-25.797879_pt1 | contig 37129 bp, 37 predicted proteins | sample MGYA00248249_ERZ651793 | MGnify/ENA primary metagenome ERZ651793 (study PRJEB26908, sample SAMEA4031700) | gut metagenome | biome: gut; feature: normal infant; material: stool | place: China | collected... | reverse complement strand
TGAGTCATCATGACGCCTGCTTCGGCCAGCCAGCGATTGATGGTCTTGAACAATTGGCGGGCCAGTTGATGCTGCTCCAGCAGGTGGAGGAAATTCATGATGGTGGTGCGGTCAGGCAAGGCGCTATCCAGGGATAACCGGGCAAACCGACGCATGGAGGCGATTTCGTACAGAGCATCTTCCATCGCGCCATCGCTCAGGTTGTACCAATGCTGCATGCAGTGAATGCGTAGCATGGTTTCCAGCGGATAAGGTCGCCGGCCATTACCAGCCTTGGGGTAAAACGGCTCGATGACTTCCACCATGTTTTGCCATGGCAGAATCTGCTCCATACGGGACAAGAAAATCTCTTTTCTGGTCTGACGGCGCTTACTGCTGAATTCACTGTCGGCGAAGGTAAGTTGATGACTCATGATGAACCCTGTTCCATGGCTCCAGATGACAAACATGATCTCATATCAGGGACTTGTTCGCACCTTCCCTAACTTATATTTATCTGTCATCGCAAACCCGGTCATTATCTGTATCGCAGCGATACACGAGTCCGGTTGCCACCGCATTACGCGGGCCTTCCGTTCCGCGAATGTTGCCCTGCCCGGCGACCACACCATAATGGGATAACGCATCGGTGATCATTTGCGGGATTTCGAAGTCCAGCGATGATCCGCCTACCAGCACCACAAAGGCCATGTCACGGATTTCGCCCCCCGGCGAGACCTGCCGCAGAGCCCGCAAGCAGTTGGTCACAAAAACTTTTTCTTTTGCCTGTCGGCGCACCAGACGGATTTTTTCCAGCGAAGTGTGATTATCAATCGGGATCAGGGTGCCGTTTTTGATATACACCACTTTAGCGAACACGGCCGGGCTGAGCGGTTCGCGGAAAAACTCTACCGCCCCATTTTCATGGCGAATACTGAACAGGCTTTCAACTTTGGCGAGCGGGTATTTCTTAATCTCCTCCGCCAGCGTCAAATCGCTTAATCCAAGCTCGGTTTTGATAAGCAGGCTGACCATATTGCCCGCCCCCGCCAGATGCACCGATTTTATCTGCCCTGCTCCATTGATGGTGGCGGCATCCGTGGAACCCGCGCCTAAATCCAGGATAGCCAGCGGTGTGTCGCTCCCCGGTGTGGTGAGCGCCCCGGCAATCGCCATATTGGCCTCCACGCCGCCCACTTCCACACGGGTGTTTAAACGTTGGCTGAGTTCGCGCGCAATGACCTCCATTTGCAGTCGGTCAGATTTCACCATAGCCGCAATGCCCACGGCATTTTCCATCGAGAACTCATTCGCCAGCCCGCCCTGAACCTTGCAGGGAATGAATGTGTCCACGGCAAGTAAATCCTGAATAAAGACCTCATGAGCACCGTGACCGCTCAGGGAAGCCATCACCTGGCGCACCCGTTCCAGCATCCCACCAGCGTGGGTGCCGGGTTCACCGCGAATATCGCAAATTGGGGCACACCCGGCGACCGCGTGCATAATCGACTCGGCTCCACGTGCCACATCCGCCTGGACGGTACGTTTTTCCCCACGCACGGTGATATGCCCCGCCGGGATCACCCGCGATTTCACATCGCCTTTCGGAGTTTTCAGCACCACCGCCGAACGGTTGCCGATAAGCGCTCTCGCCACGGGCACAATCATCCGTGTCTCTTCCGGGGTGAGCGCAAACCAGGTGGCGATGCCATAGGGATTAGACAACAGCGAAATCACCTGCCCGGTCGCCGCCACTTCTACCGCCGCCAGCACGCCTTCGGGTACCTGGTCGATAAGCGTCACTTCATCAACAATCGGCAAGGTACGCTGCAGGCGATTATTGATCAGCACACCATCATCCTGCTGGAGGATCACCGCCACCACGTTGATGCCCCGCGTGAGCGCCTCATTCAGTTGCCAGGCGGCATCCATAAAATCGACCTGATGGTCCACCAGCGGTATCCATCCACTGCTGTATTCTTCGGGCGTCAGCGCGTCCAGATTTTCCAGACGGATCGTGGTTCCAACGCCCAGTCCCTCACCGCCCGGCGTCTGGGGGTTATGACCAATCATCGTCGATTCGGTGATAATCGTTTCGGTAATGGTCTCCATCGCCACATCGCCAATGACCGGCGCGGCCTCATTCAGGCAAATGAGCGCCACATCCTGCTGACTGCGCCCGGCTTTATCCAGCGCCTGCATGAGTGAGCCAATCACCCCGCTGATGTTGTCCCGTGTCCCTTTCGTTCCGGTCGTCGGCACAATTCCGCTGGTAAGAAACCGCAGCCCCTGACTGGTGGACTCAGCCAGGGCGACCTCTGTCGTGGCGTTGCCAATATCAATCCCCGCAATCAATGCCATATCAGCTCGCCCTTATGCTTCTTTTTTACGCAGCTTATCGCGCTGGCGATAGACTTCTGCCGATTCGCGAATAAACGCGGCGTTGATCGTCGCCTGATACTGGTATTCCAGTTCATCGGCAATCGCCAGCAGCTCCTCAGTGGAAGAACGATACGGGCGCAGCGCATTGTAGATTTCGAGGATCCGGCTATCAGGAATGGCAATTAACTCCCCGGCGCGACGCAGGTTGCGGGCGATAGCATGGCGCTGCATCTGTTCTGCGATTTGCGCCTGATACTCCAGAGTTTCTCGTGAGATACGCACATCCTGTGGGCCTATCTTTCCGGCGAGAACATTTTCAAGCGTGATATCGGTAAGCGGTTTTCCGGTCGGCGTCTGGATACGCTCCGGGCAGCGGGTTGCCAGCGGGTAATCTGCGGCCGTCATTGTGGTTTTGGTGGTCATTTTTCCTCCCGGATAATTTCAATATTCAGCGCAACGGGTTTGGCATCCGGCACCACATGTTTTGTCTCTTTGATGTGGAACAATGCCGCCTTCGCCATAAATTTCGGGCGCACCATCTGGTCATTCACCACCGGCACCGGCGAGGGCGATTCTTTACGGGCATAGCGCGCGGCGTTTTTGCCAATCTGACGATAGGTTTCGAGCGTTAACAGCGGAGCCTGAGAAAACAGCTCCAGATTACTGAGCGGCAACAGATCGCGTTGGTGGATAACGGTTGTCCCTTTAGACTGGATACCGATTCCAATCCCCGAGCCGCTGAGATTTGCCGCATCCCAGGACATAAAAGAGACATCCGAGGTGCGCAGGATCCTGACCACTCTGGCATGCAGCCCCTCTTCCTCAACGCCCGCCACCAGCTCTTTGATAATTGCTTTATGCGGCATATCAATGAGGGTTTGATGCTGAAATTTATCAAATGCCGGGCCAACGCCAATGACGACTTCATCGGCACGTTCACCCGCACCGGCAACGCCGTTTTCAACCAGCGTCAGGGTAAAAACCGGGCTCTTTTTCTGTTTCGTTTCCATGATGCAGTTCCCCTTACTCGATGCTGTCAGGCTGGATAACCGTGGCAATGTTTTTGATCTCTTCCCAGCGTTCCGGGGAAATTCGATAGCCCGTACCCGGCCCCTGGTAATCGTTGACATCGTTTACGGCGCTGACCACGTCAAAATCACGGTCGAGGATCGCGGAGGTTTGCAGATAATCCCCGGTCACACGCTGGCGCAGCATATTGAGAATATTGTCGGCCACATCATCAAATCCGTTAACGCTCAGGGCCTTAACAATATCCAGCCCGGTGATATTGCGTTTCATCATCTCTTCCACTGCGCCCAGATCTTCCACCACATTACGCGGCGGCATGTCTTTACTGCCGTGCGCATAGGTCGCCGCCGTCACTTCTTCATCGGTCACCGCAGGCAGCCCCAGTTCACGGAATACGGCCTGTACCGCGCGGGCCGCTTTATTGCGGATGGCGATGGTCTCTTCTTCCGATACCGGACGCAGACCGCCATCGACCATCAGGTCGCGTTGCAGAATGTTGTAATCGTCAAAGTCTTCGGCGTCGAAATTCGACCCGGCAAACATGTTGTCGTAGTTCGGTACGGCGCTATAGCCTGAGAAGATAAAGTCCGTCCCCGGCAGCATCTGCATCAGCGTGCGTGCCGTGCGGCGAATATCAGAGTGGGAGAACGTCTGGTCATTGGCTGAGGCCACTTCCAGGTCGAGCATGGAGGCAATCAGGTTTTCCGCCAGCACCGCACGAATACCGGAAGGTACCGCCCCGGTCATGCCAATGCAGCTTACCGCGCCATTTTGCAGCCCCTGCACCCCGGCACCTTTGGTGATAAAGATGCAGCGCGACTCCAGGTAAAGCATCGATTTGCTCTCGGAATATCCCATCAGCGCTTCCGAGCCTGTGCCAGACGTGTAGCGCATTTTCAGCCCGCGAGACGCGTAGGCAGACGCCAGAAAGGCTTTCGACCACGGTGTGTCATCGCCATCGGTGAACACCGCTTCAGTACCGTACACGGAGACGGTTTCCGCATAGCTGGTAAACCCGCGCATACCCAGCTCCAGTTCGGTGGCTTCTTCCACTGAGCACTGGGTTAATACGCCAGGACGGCCAGATTGCGAGCCCACCAACAACGCCAGGGCATTAAACGGCGCATAGCGGGCAATGCCGACGGTGGTTTCCTGTTCGGAGAATCCGCGGATCCCCGCTTCGGCTGCATCCGCCGCAATTTGCACCGGGTTGTCTTTCAGGTTGGTTACATGGCACTGATTGGAAGGCGTACGCCGCGCGCGCATTTTCTGCAACGCCATCATCATTTCCACCACGTTCATGTGGGCCATCACTTCCACCGCTTTCGCCGGGGTAATGGCGGTGGTGATGTTAATGATTTCTGCCCGCCCCACGTTGATATCCACCAGCATGCGTGAAATCGTCAACGCATCCAGGGCCATTGCGCGTTCTGTCTGTTCAATGTTGATGGCGTAATCGGCGATAAACCGATCAATCATGTCGAAATCGGCACGGGCTTTGCCGTCCAGTTCAACAATGCGCCCGTTTTCGACTTTCACGGAAGATGGCGGGTCCCAGGGGCTACCCATTGCAATCAGCCCTTCTTCAGGCCATTCACCAATCAGGCCATCCTGGTTAACTGGCCGCTTTTCGAGGACTTCGAATCGTTTTGATCGTCTCATTTTGCTCTGGCTCATAAGATTAAAAAATTGTGCCCGGTAGTGCTCTCCGGGTGAGAATTACCGGCAACTTAAAGGGCGCAGCGCAATAAAAAAATTAAATAAATTTGGTTTTATTTTGGGACATCTTTTTGTTAATCCGTTTCACAGTGGAACGCATTAAAACAGCCTCACAAATAAATGTGATACACGACCGACGTCAAATCAAAATAGTGCTAAAAAAGCATTTTCTATAAAATCACCCGCCCATTACTCCCTGTTGACTTACGTTCATTAAAAGCAAAAATAACACCAAAGGATTAATGTGATTTTCATCCATTAATCATCCAGCATTTAATTTTTTATTAAATTAACACCACTCCCATTAACACTCTGTGGATGATTTCAGGAGTATGTATGATTAAAAGCCTTCCCCGCGCCACCGTCAGCCTTGCCATGGCAAAAGCGATGACGGCAGCCGCTGAGAGTAAAGCCAGTGAAATCAATGTACCAGTGGTCATATCCATCGTCGATGGCGGAGCAAACCCGCTGATAATGCAGCGAATGGACGAAGCCTTTGTCACCAGTTGTGATATTTCGCTGAACAAGGCGTGGTCTGCCTGCTGCCTGCAACAACCGACGCATGAAATTACCGCAGGCGTTCAACCGGGCCAGTCACTCTATGGTTTGCAGCTTACCAATCAGCAGCGAATTGTTATTTTTGGCGGTGGTTTCCCCATTATTGAAAACAATCAGGTTATTGGCGCAATCGGCGTCAGTGGTGGCACGGTTGAACAGGATATGGAAATAGCCAGGTCAGCGCTCGACTATTTCGACAAGCATTAATCAACTTTATTTCTAACTCAATTTTCTGAGGCTTATTATGAGCGATCGTATGTATGACTTTCTTGTTCCAAATGTGAACTTCTTCGGCCCGGGCGCGGTGTCTGTTGTGGGCGAACGCTGCAAACTGTTGGGCGGGAAAAAAGCCCTGTTGGTGACCGATAAAGGCCTGCGCGCCATTAAAGACGGCGCAGTCGATCAGACCGTAAAACATCTGCGCGAAGCCGGTATTGACGTGGTAATTTTTGATGGTGTCGAACCGAACCCGAAAGACACCAACGTGCGTGATGGTCTGGCGGTCTTCCAGAAAGAGCATTGCGACATGATAATCACCGTGGGCGGCGGCAGTCCTCATGACTGCGGGAAAGGTATCGGTATCGCCGCGACCCACCCAGGCGACCTTTATAGCTATGCGGGTATCGAAACCCTGACCCATGCGCTGCCACCGATTATTGCCGTCAACACCACCGCCGGCACCGCCAGCGAAGTCACCCGTCACTGCGTACTGACGAATACCAAAACCAAAGTGAAATTCGTTATTGTGAGCTGGCGTAACCTGCCTTCTGTTTCCATCAATGATCCGCTGTTGATGGTTGGCAAACCTGCCGGTTTGACCGCCGCAACCGGGATGGATGCGCTGACTCATGCCGTGGAAGCCTATATCTCCAAAGATGCCAACCCGGTGACGGATGCGTCTGCTATCCAGGCTATTAAACTGATTGCGACTAACCTTCGTCAGGCCGTGGCGCTGGGCACCAACATCAAAGCGCGTGAAAATATGGCCTGCGCGTCACTGCTTGCCGGGATGGCGTTTAACAATGCTAACCTCGGTTATGTCCATGCGATGGCTCACCAACTTGGCGGCCTGTACGACATGGCTCACGGTGTGGCAAACGCCGTGCTGTTACCGCACGTCTGCCGCTACAACCTGATAGCCAACCCGGAAAAATTTGCCGATATCGCCACCTTTATGGGCGAAAATACCACCGGGCTCTCCACGATGGATGCCGCTGAGTGCGCAATTAACGCCATTGCCCGTTTGTCCAAAGACGTTGGCATCCCTCAGCACCTGAATGAACTTGGCGTAAAAGAGGCTGACTTCCCATATATGGCGGAGATGGCGCTTAAAGACGGCAACGCGTTCTCTAACCCGCGTAAAGGGAATGAGAAAGAGATTGTTGAGATTTTCCGTCAGGCGTTCTGAAGCACGTCACCAAACCATTCGCGGGCCGCTGTGCCCGCTTTTGTGATTTAACTGACGTGGAGAACGCGTATGCAAAACCCTGGTATTCCCGGCTCACCCGCAGTGCATCTGTTTTACCATCCAGGCCTGCACGACAGCGAAACGCTGCGTCAGATAAGCCTCGGTCTTGAGGAACAGGGTGTACCTTGCCGAACCATCTCCTGTGCTGACATCGATAACGCACTGGCGCTTGCCCATCAGGCCGCGCAGCACTCCGCGCTCCGCACCGGGATCGGCGTTTCCGCCAGCGGCGATACCGTACTGACACATGCCCAGTACCCTGCCGATCGCCCCCTGCGTCACTGCCCTCCTGACAGTGGCTACGCCCGTTTACGTAATCTCGGCGCGAATGCGGGCCAGTTGGTGAAAGTCATCCCCTTTAGCGAGGCGCTATAACATGTATCGCATCTATACCCGAACCGGTGATAAAGGCACGACGGCGCTGTTTGGCGGTAGCCGAATCAATAAAGACGATATCAGAGTAGAAGCCTACGGCAGTGTGGATACGCTAATTTCACTGCTGGGCGTCTGTCATGCTGCCAACGACGATCCTGACCTGCGTGCCGGGCTGCACCGCATTCAGGAGGAGTTGTTTGTGGTGGGCGCTGAACTGGCCTGCGATGAAAGGGGGATTACTCGTCTTAGCCGCGTTATCGATCAGGCGGATATTAACCGACTGGAACAAGAGATCGACCGCAATATGACCGCAACGGGCCCACTAAAAGCGTTCGTCATCCCCGGCAAGAACCTGGCTTCGGCTTACCTGCATGTGGCGCGCACGCAGGCCCGACAACTTGAAAGGATTCTGGTGGCAATGGACAGAACTGTGCCCCTGCGCGAATCGTTAAAAAGTTACATCAACCGTCTGTCTGATGCGTTGTTTGCGATGGCGCGCGTGGCGGAGTGCCAGCCAGAGGAGAACCTTAATCCTGATGTCGATGCTTGAACTGAGTGACATCAATATCAAACTGCTTCAGTTTACGCCACAGGGTGGTGCGGCCAATATTCAGCAACCGTGACATCTCCTGTACGCGCCCACTGGTCACTCTGGCGGCGTGAATAATCGCTTCTTTCTCTATTGCCGAAATGCTCATACTGGCGGGCATTAATGTACTGTTTCCCGCCACACCGGGGTGTTCGCTGAATAGCCACCCTGGCAGATTGCTTAAGCGGATGTGCCCGTGCTCGCTGCTGATAGCAATATTCTCCACGATGCTGTTCAGCTCAAAATCATTTCCCGGCCACGAATAGGCCACCAGATGCGCCAGCGCATCGTCGTCAACTTTTAGCCGAGATGAGAAACGCCGCTCCAGCGTGCGCAAGCGGCTATGCACCAGCGACGGGATACTGTTCCGCCGTTCACGCAACGGTGGAATACTGATCTCAAACGAGTGTAATGCGTAATAAAGCTGGCGGCTAAAACGGTTTTGTTCCACCAGATTGCCGAGATCCATCGTCGTGGTGGCAATCACTTTAACATCCACCGGAATCAACCGCCGTGCATCCAGACGCGTCACCACACCCTGCTTGATCACCTGAAGTAAAATGGACTGTAGCTCCGGGGCCAGATATTCGATCTTCTCCAGAAAAAGTGTGCCACCGGACGCCAGCTCAAGGCGACTCAGACGCCCGTTCTCTTCTTCCGTTGCCGAACTGCCCATGAAATCTACGCCAAGGGCATTATCAGCATATAACTGGCAGTTAACGGCAATAAACGGGCCCGCCGCCCGTTCGCTTTCGTTATGAATTGCCTGCGCGATTAACTCTTTACCAACCCCCTCTTCCCCGCACATGAGTACCGGGAAATTGCCCCGCGCAGCCTGACGACCAAAATGAATCAACCGCCGGGTCTCCGGATCGTCCGCCGACATCTGAGAAAACGTATGGCTCACCTTACCCAACTGGCTGGTCATTAACTGGCGCATTTGTTCAACCGGATGGAGCAGCAGAATGAAACTGGTTCCCTGCGCTTCGACAATCGGTTTTAGCGTGATGACCGCATCGACAAACTGGTGCTGGCTTTCGAACGTGACTTCGGCGTGGCTGAGGGAGCGCGCCTGTTTGGTGGCCCGCCGAAGCAGGGCGGGCAGCGTCACCAGATCGTTAATATTTTTCCCCTGACACGCCTGCGCATCGAGGTGTAATAACCGCGCCGCCTGGGGATTAAGAAACTGTAATATGCCCTGCTCATTCCAGGCCATCACACCGTCATCCATGCTCTCGAGCAGGCCGTACATCTGATTGAGATGGCGGTTAGACTCCGCCAGTAAGCTATCCGTCAGCAACGAATTCCCCACTTCTCTGGTCATCGCCAGGGTCAAAGAGAGATCTGCCACGCCCGAGTCCTCAGCCAGACAACACAGGGCAATCGAGCCAAATAAACGCCCATTGTTATCAAAAATGGGCGTAGAGCAGAATGCCCAGGGGAATAAGGCCTGTTTAAAGTGTTGATCGCCCAGAGTTTTTACCGGCTGCCCGATCATTGACGCCAGAGAGAGAGAACAGGTACCAATAATACTTTCCGCGCAGTAACTACCGGCCATGAACCCCAGAGAATCCAGCGCCTCCAGGGTATCCGGGTGGCCGCAGCGGGTCAGAACACAAGCAGACTCATCCAGAATAAACAGGGCGCACGGGCGACCGTCCATATACTCCCAGGCATCCTCCAGCGCCGCCTGGCCGATGGTCAGCAGCGCAGTCTTACGACGGCAGATAGACTGGAACGTCAGCCCCTTAGCCTGATGCGGCGTACTCCAGAATTCGCGCTTCATCATCTTGCCGCAGCGGTGCCAGGACTGGTCAATAAATGACGTCAGGGCCTGTTCGACGTGCTCATTCTGCGTGGTCATAGCCTTATTACTCTCTTCTCTGCCTGCCTGAAAAGGCCGGTCCATAAAAACAACAACCCCCGGCACCGGTAACGGCAACGCCAGGGGAGATCCACAACGCAGGTGGAACGCTGGCCGGATTAGCGACCAGCGGTAATCGTTACTCAGTAGCCAACCATTGTGCGCCCAGGCGATCGGCCGTCAGGATCGCGCCGTAAACGCTTTCCGGGCTCACCGGGAACGGCATATTGTGGATGGTTTCCCCTTCCGCGCAGGTCGCTTTTGCCACCGCGAGGATTTTCTCCTCAATGCCTTCTTTCACGCCCATCTGCGCCAGCGTCATCGGTAAGCCCACTTTCTGGCAGAAACGGAGTACCGTCTCGATTTCTTCCATTGGGCTGTTTTGCAGCACCAGTTGGGCCAGAGTACCGAAAGCCACTTTCTCACCGTGATACAGATGGTGACACTCTTCCAGAATGGTGAAGCCATTGTGAATGGCGTGAGCCGCTGCCAGGCCACTGCTTTCGAAACCAATGCCGCTCAGATAGGTATTGGCTTCAACGATGCGTTCCAGCGCAACGGTAACGACACCCGCTTCGGCTGCCAGACGTGCTTTTTCGCCTTCCGCCAGCAAGGTGTCGTAACACAAGCGTGCAAGACTCAATGCGGCGGCCGTTGACTGACCTCCCGCCATACTGACCGCACGTGCGTCGTAGCAGGCTTTCGCTTCAAACCAGGTAGAGAGTGCATCACCCATACCCGAAACCAGTAATCGTACGGGGGCTTTGGCAATAATCGCCGTATCCATCACCACCATATCGGGGTTTTTCGGGTAGATCAGATACTCTTCAAATTCCCCGGCTTCGGTATAAATAACCGACAGCGCGCTGGTCGGCGCATCCGTAGAGGCGATGGTCGGGATAACCACAACCGGCAGTTTATGGTAATAGCCAATGGCTTTTGCGGTATCGAGCGTTTTCCCGCCGCCAATACCCACCACGCCTTTGCACCCTTTCTGCTGCAAAATCGCGCCAAGGCGATTGATTTCCGCATGGCTGCATTCGCCGTTAAAGCGTTCTGCATGGCAGCTTATGCCGTTTTCATGCAGACCATTCAGTACCTTGTCACCCGCCAGTTTCATGACGAAATCATCGGCAGTCACAAAAAAACTGTCTGCCAGGTTTTTGGCATACTCGCCGAACAACGCAGCTGCATCAGGACCCTGAAGATATTTTGCCGGAGACTGAATAACTTGTAGCATTCTCTACACCCTCACATTGAACTCGTTTCCATGATGACGCCGGGTGACGCTCGCTCCTGTTTATCGCGTTTCCAACGGTAGATTGAGCACGACCGACGCGGTAGCACTCACTGTAGAGCGGGCGCAGAACAAAAAAATGCTTCACTGTTTGGTTCCACATCGGAACGCGATTCAGAAAATAACGTTTCAAAATGGAACATTAACCACGACAAAACATCAGGATTGAGATCAAGGTCTGGATCGCTATCACACAATTCAACGACAGAAAATTCTGTATCACCGCCATTTTGACCCTAATGGGCAAAAAAAAATAGTCTCTGCGACGCTCATCGTCTCCGACGAATACCGAAACACACCTTGAAATATTGTCCGGCTTCTCACTTTTAGCGACAACCCATTAATACCGTTCCAATATGGAACGTTTTCACCTATTTCCGTTCCGACTTGAAACCAAAATCAACAGGGATTTTCTTTTTTACCCGCCAGGGGAGAATCAATTCATCGGCCAGGATACTGGAAACGCCAATACCGCAGCCGAAACCCTACAACGGGCTCACTGACCAGGTGGCCCAATAACATCCAGCGGAGTATGCATAATGAAAAAACTGATTAACCGTGTGGAAGATGTACTGACTGAACAACTTGCCGGGATGGCGAAAGCGCACCCTGAACTGAAACTACACCAGGACCCGGTCTATGTTACCCGGGCAGATGCGCCCGTCGCGGGTAAAGTGGCCCTGCTTTCCGGCGGCGGAAGCGGCCATGAGCCAATGCACTGCGGGTTTATTGGTATGGGGATGCTGAGTGGTGCCTGCCCGGGAGAAATTTTCACCTCTCCGACCCCGGATAAAATGTTTGAATGCGCGATGCATATCGACGGTGGCGAAGGCGTGCTGCTGATCATCAAAAACTACACCGGCGATGTGCTGAACTTTGAAACCGCCACCGAGCTACTCCACGAGAGCGGCGTAAAAGTCACCACGGTGGTGGTCGATGATGATGTCGCCGTCAAAGACAGCCTCTATACTGCCGGTCGGCGCGGCGTGGCGAACACGGTGCTTATCGAAAAACTGGTGGGCGCAGCCGCAGAACGTGGTGACAGCCTTGAAGCCTGTGCCAGCCTGGGCCGCAGGCTGAACAATCAGGGTCACTCTATCGGCATTGCGCTTGGCGCATGTACCGTCCCCGCCGCCGGAAAACCATCGTTTGAACTCAATGATAACGAAATGGAGTTTGGCGTGGGGATCCACGGCGAACCAGGCATCGACCGCCGCCCCTTCACCTCGCTGAACGACACCGTTGACGCCATGTTTACCACCCTGCTGGAGAACGGCAATTACAGCCGTACGTTACGCCAGTGGGACCCGGTAAAAGGCAACTGGCAGGAAGTTACCCAGACCAAACAGGCGCTGCAACAGGGAGATCAGGTGATTGCGCTGGTCAACAACCTTGGTGCAACCCCGCTTTCCGAACTCTACGGCGTTTATAACCGCCTGGAAACACTGTGCGATGACGCCGGAATCACTCTTGCCCGCAGTCTGGTCGGTTCCTGGTGTACCTCGCTGGATATGTCCGGTTTTTCTATTACGTTGCTGAAAGCCGATGCTGAAACGCTCGCTCTTTGGGATGCCCCCGTTCACACCCCTGCCTTCAACTGGGGTCATTAAGGAGATCTGCGATGTCACTGAACAGAAATAACATTGTCGACTGGTTGTATCGCTGTGGAGAAATTTTCACCACCCAGAGCGATTTTCTTACCGGCCTCGACCGCGATATCGGCGACGCCGATCACGGCCTGAATATGCACCGCGGGTTCAGCAAGGTGGTAGAAAAATTACCCTCCATTGCCGACAAAGACATTGGCTTTATTCTGAAGAATACAGGCATGGTGCTGCTTTCCAACGTGGGGGGAGCCAGTGGCCCGCTGTTCGGAACCTTTTTTATCCGCGCAGCCCAGGTTACCCAGGCTCGTCAGAACCTCAGCGTTGAGGAGCTCTATTTGATGATCCGCGAAGGTGCTGACGGTGTGGTGAGCAGGGGGAAAGCCGAACGAGGTGATAAAACCATGTGTGACGTCTGGCTCCCGGTGGCGGATTCACTGCGTCACGCCAGCGAAAACCATTTATCAATGACCGCCGCGCTGGAAGCGGCCTGCGAGGTGGCAGAACAGGCCGCGCAATCCACCATTACCATGCAGGCGCGTAAAGGACGTGCCAGCTACCTGGGGGAACGCAGTATTGGTCATCAGGATCCGGGCGCCACATCAGCGCTGTTTATGGTGCAAATGCTGGCTGCTGCGGCTAACGCGTAATACAGAGGATAAGGCGATGGTAAACCTGGTAATTGTCTCGCACAGTGCCCAACTGGGCCAGGGCGTCGGGGAACTGGCTCGCCAGATGTTAAGGGGTGATAGCTGTAAGCTGGCTATCGCCGCAGGCATTGACGACCCAACCAATCCTATCGGCACCGATCCGATTAAGGTGATGGACGCAATCCTCTCCGTGGCGGATACGGACGCGATTCTGGTGTTAATGGATATGGGCAGCGCACTGTTGAGTGCCGAAACCGCGCTCGACCTGCTGGAACCGGAGGTGGCCGCACGCGTGCATTTATGCCCGGCCCCGCTGGTCGAGGGCGCACTGGCCGCCACGGTCAGTGCCGCCAGTGGCGCGAGCATCGATAAGGTTATCGAAGATGCGCAAAGTGCGCTGCAGGCAAAGCGTGTTCAGCTCGGTTTCCCCGCGCTGGAAGAGTCCCGTAATAGCCTTTCGTCCGCAGAAATCGATGCTTGCGATGCGCAGGCCGAGTCCGTTACGGTGGAGATTAACAACCCTAACGGCCTGCACGTTCGCCCTGCCGCCCGGCTGGTTGAGGGGCTTTCCGGGTTTGATGCGGTGCTACTGCTGGAAAAAGAGGGCAAATGCGTCAAACCTGACAGCATCAATCAAATTGCACTGTTGAAAGTTCGCTGCCACGATCGGGTTCGGCTGGTAGCCAAAGGGCCTCAGGCCGCAGACGCCTTGATCGCATTTCAGGCGCTGGCCGCCGACAATTTTGGCGAACATTGCCAGGCAGACGCTGAGGTTGATAACGCACAACCCGCGCTGACAACGGTGAGTGGACAGGTGCTGCATTACCACCCCATTAATCATCACTTCGATGATCTTGCAGGCGGTACGCAGGAAGAGGAGTTTCGTCGTCTGAAAATAGCGGTAAGTCATACCCTGGACGATCTCATCGACTTAACTCGCCTGGCAGCTGAAAAATATTCGGACGACATTGCCGCCATCTTCTCGGGCCAGCATACCCTGCTTGACGATCCCGACCTGCTGAACAGCGCCAGCGAGACGCTGCGTCAGCGGAAATGCAGCGCCGAGCGTGCCTGGCAAGAGACCATGATGGCCCTCAGCCAGCAGTATCGTGAGCTTGATGATGCCTATCTTCAGGCGCGCTATATCGACGTCGAAGACATTATGCATCGCACGCTGGGGCATCTGACGGATGTGACCGACAACGCCCCTGTTCTGCTACATCGCACCATCCTGATTGCCGATGACATCTACCCGTCCGTTGTGTTGCAACTCGACGCCAGCAACACCGCCGCTATCTGCCTGCAGCACGGCAGCCCATTAGCCCACGGCGCGATTATTGCCCGTCAGGGCGGTATTCCCTGGCTGTGCCAGCAGGGTACCGCCTTTGATAACCTGCACAACGGCGACCCACTCACGTTAAACCGTCTGAATACCAGACAGTAACGACCCGTTCACTCTCTGACACGCGCTGCGCAGTTCACTGTGCAGATGTGTCACACCCTAAGCTCAGGAAACTGTTATGTCGCAATTTTTCTACAATCAACGCGAAAACCTCGTTAATGACGCTATTGGGGTCAGTTTGGAGATCGGAAATTTTTGTACGTTAAGCGCATTATTTAACCAATCTTGGTTCGTAAGGGGTTGATTTTGCGTCAGTGGCTATCGCTTTTAAGTTGTCGCTCTTGCAGTATCGCATTTAGGTTATCCGATTAAGGTCAAACCTCTGAAAATGCCGTATAGCGCGGGAGTACACCCTATTGCTATAGGTAAGTCTGTTCAAAAAACAGGCTTACCGTACAATAATTCTCTATATCCAAACTGACCCCTATATCATCATCTGACTGGCCATTATGTGCTGCTCCTGCCTGTGATAGCATATCCGGGTCATTTTTCAGAGCCAGGGCTGATGAAGAAGAAAAACAGCACACCCACTCCTCACGATGCGACATTCCGGCAGTTCCTGACGCAACCCGATATTGCCCGGGATTTCATGGAATTGCATCTCCCGGCAGAACTGCAGGCCATCTGTGACCTCAGCACGCTGAAACTCGAATCCGGCTCGTTCGTTGAGGATGACCTCCGCCAGTATTTCAGCGACGTCCTCTACAGCCTGAAAACCACCGCCGGGGATGGCTACGTTCACGTGCTCATTGAGCATCAGTCCTCACCCGACAAACATATGGCGTTTCGCCTGATACGTTACGCGGTGGCCGCCATGCAGCGCCATCTGGAAGCGGGCCATAAGAAGCTCCCCCTGGTGATACCGGTCCTGTTCTATACCGGTAAACGCAGTCCGTATCCGTACTCTACCCGCTGGCTGGATGAGTTTGACGACCCAGCGCTGGCAGGCACACTCTACAGCAACGCTTTCCCGCTGGTTGATGTGACCGTTATTCCGGATGATGACATCGCTGGCCATCGCAGCATGGCCGCCCTGACGCTGCTTCAGAAACATATTCATCAGCGCGACCTCGCTGAACTGGTTGACCGTCTGGCGCCCATTTTGCTGGCCGGATACCTGTCTTCATCCCAGGTCATATCACTGGTAAACTATATAGTCCAGGCAGGCGAGACAGCCGACGCCGAAACCTTTGTTCGCGAACTGGCACAGCGTGTGCCGCAACACGGAGACGCACTCATGACCATCGCACAACAGCTCGAGCAGAAAGGTATTGAGAAGGGTATCCAGCAGGGTATTGAGCAGGGTATTGAGCAGGGCATCCAGTTGGGTGAAAAACGGGGTATTGAAAAAGGCCGTTCAGAAGGTGAGCGCGAAGCGACTCTGAAAATTGCCCGTACCATGCTGCAGAACGGCATTGACCGCAGTACCGTGATGAAAATGACCGGTCTGACGGAAGACGACCTGGCGCAGATCCGCCACTAACCATTCTTTCCTGGCACTCCCTGTCTGGCCATCAGCGTAAACGGGCAGGGCAGGGAGACAACCATTCAGACCTAGTCTGAACAGGTTTGTGCGAAAAAAAGCCAGCCTGAAGGGCGCTGGCCAGACACAATTGTAGTCCGTCAAAGGGAAATCCCCGGAGTGTGGGACAGACACAATGCATCCGGTAAGAAGACTGTAGTCTTGGACTGCAGGAATGCCACTGCTGAAATAAAAGAATTATTTCAGCACCCCAGCCACTCATCACATGGACCCGGCTCTCAGCTTCCAGGTTGCCCCACCAAAACAGGTCACCCCGACCATCTGCTCCCAGGTATCCTTCTGCTCCAGCAGCTTCTCCAGCGCATGAAAGTCCGCATGGCTGAGTACAATATCTTCCCGGTCGCCGGGAGACTCCAGAATATACCCCTCAGGTATCCGCGTGGCCGATTCAGCAGCCTGTCGTGAGGATATGCGGTAAAAGGTTTTGATGCATCCTCCGCGAGTGAGGGCATCGAGGAGGATATGTTCGGCAACGCGCATGCAGGGCTCCGGTTAACAGTATTTCGTGTCTGTAAGAATGCCGGCATTCAGCCGGCGGGCCTCATCATGGCGCGAAGTTCTTCAACGGACAACGGCTTTGCCTCATTGCCCCGATGAATCATGGCGTGGCAGTTCGGGCACAACGGGACCAGCTCGTTTACCGGGTCAATCTGATAGTCAGCCCCGAGCGTTCTCAGCGGCCGGATATGATGAACGTGGATGAATCCTTTCCCGTGCTCGCCCCAGGTTTTCTCAAAATCGAATCCGCAGCACTGACAGACAGCACCATGATGTGCAATACAGGCCCGCCGGGCGGCCGGGTCGCGTTCGTATGCATTAACGGTGATGGTTTTTGTAGCACCCTCACTGTAACTGCCGGCAACGGACAGTTCCTCAGGGTACGGACTGGCCGTGAAGTCGGCGTACCAGACGGCGCCCTCTTTTCTCAGAAAGCGTTTTTCCAGCCGGCGCTCAAAATCCTGAATGACCGCGACGTCCGGCGCATCCGGACTGGTGGCCTGCACCATGTTGAAGGTGTACAGGTCGTATCCCCCGAGGATGTAGCCGATATGCTCAACCGCCTGGGTGTAGCCGGGATTCTTTCTGAGTCTGGCGTTGTACTCCCATTCTTCCCGCAGGATGACAGCGCGCTCCTGGTCGCGCTCAACGTCCCATGCCCCGAAGATGACCAGCTGGTCGTCATGATTAATAAAAGACCAGCTCCAGGTCCAGTTACGACAGTTGGCGCCCCGGCTCTGAATAAATTGTTTGCGGTTCATTCTCTGCTCTGTTTCCGTTCAGCTCCGGGCACGTATTTTACATGCATAAGTCTGATATCCCGACTCTGGCGTCAAATAATTCATGGTTCTGAACAGAAAAAGCGAATGAGATAGAAGAAAATGTCACCGATTTTTTAACAGAAAACCAACAATGGCTTTCTGACATTACCCTGCTGGCCTCTCAGTCCTGCTTGAACACGCTTCACGCTCAGGGTATGCCGGGGACGGTTTTAAGATGCGCGTGAGCGCATGGGAGGCGCTATGCGCCGGAGACCCCCGCAGCGAAGCGAGGACGAAAAAAGCATTACGGCTTCAGCCGTAATAATCCCCCACCCTGCTAAGCCCAACCAAACCCGCTGAAAACGATTCAGAAGCTGCTGTGCGCGGTCGGAGTGGTCACGACAAGGCGATAGCCGCAGTCGGGGCGTATCTCCGCGTTAGCGGGCCGTAAGGGGGGTCGTCTCAGAAAACGGAAAATAAAGCACGCTAAGCGTGCGTGGAGGCTGGCACCCAGCGGTACAGCGTCGGAATGGACACGCCGAGGTTCTTGGCCACGTCCTTGGGCGGCACCCCGCTGGCCAGCAGCTTCTTGGCCGACTCGATCTTGCTGTCGGTCATCTTCGGCTTGCGGCCGCCTTTGCGGCCGAGCTGCTTGGCGACTTCCAGCCCGGCGCGGGTGCGCTCGACGGTCAGCTCGCGCTCCATTTCGGCAAGGCTCGCCATGACGTGGAAGAAGAACCGCCCGGATGGTGTGCCGGTGTCGATGGAGTCGGTGAGGCTCCTGAACTGGACACCGTGCTTGTGCAGATCGCCGACCAGATCGACCAGTTGCTTGACCGACCGGCCCAGCCGGTCGAGCTTCCAGACGACCAAAGTATCGCCTTCGCGCAGCATTTCGAGCGTCTTGGCCAAGCCAGGCCGGTCTGCCCGCGTGCCACTCACCTTGTCCTCGAAGACCTTTTTACATCCGGCCTTGCTCAAGGCTTCGCGTTGCAGCTCCAGGTTCTGATCCTGCGTCGAGACGCGCGCATAGCCAATCAACATGGCTTGTCTCGCGCCCGGTCGATGCGTTCCTGCATCGCCTGCATCACTTCTTCGTGGGTGTACGATCTGGCGTTGGCGTCGGTGGCTTGCCGCAGGGCTTCCTCAACCTCGCGCGTCATCCGCTCGTAATCCTCCGGCCACAGCGCTTGCTCCATGCGCAGCGACGCCTGACCCAGCAGGTGCAGCAGGCTGAACAGCCGCATGTCGTTGGTGGCGACGATGCGCTCCCGAATCTGCTCCTGAATAGCTTCGCTAGCCCGATGCGCTTGTGGTGTGGCAGTCCCCTCGTAGTCAGCGGGGAATTCCGCTTCCTCGGCAATCCTTGCCCAGGCGCTGGCCAGCGCCTCGATGGTTGACGTGCTCATTTCCGCCGCTCCTGTGCTCTTTGGCGAATCAACCGGCCAAGGGGCCTCGACGCGAAAACCAGCAGCATCACGCCTATCGGATACCAGGTCGAGAAGACCACCAAGGCATCGAAGGCTGGCCGTCCGGTGTTGGTAGGCAGTACGGCGGTCACAGCCATCAACCCGCCGACCGTCCAGATGATGCGCCACACGTAGGGCATCACGCGGGGCACGTAGCCGTCATCGAAAGCGGTCTGGTAGTAGCGGCGCAGGCCGCGCTCGGCAAGCGCCTGGCGCTGCCGCTCCGACAGCGCATCCGTCCGGCCATACCAGCGCCGGAATGGTGGACAGCGCAGCAGCAAAGGGGTGAAGAGGATCATCACCGCCACGATCGCGACACCCCACGCCATGACGGCGCCGGCATCGGGCCGCTTGGCGTTCTCGATCACGGGCGCGAAGACGCCCGGAGCACCGATCATCCAGAACAGCGCAATGTGCTGATGGAAGGAGAGCTTCATTTGCTCATCCACTTGCGCAGCAGGCGCTTTTTCAGGGAGGCGCGTTCTTGCGGGTTGCGTCCCTTGTGATTGGCGATGCGATCCGCCGTGGCGGCCTGGCGCTTGACGGGCCAGTAGGAGCGGCCATCCTTGCCCATCGACCAGACGCTGCTGGCCTGGTTTTCCAGCAGGGGCAGATGGGCGCTCAGGGCTTCGGGCGACGCGCTGGTCAGCGCCGTGCGCTCACGGGTGCGCCAGCGCTGATGCCAGAGCTTCTTGTCCTCGCGCTCGCTGCCGCAGGTCGTGTGCCCGACGATGGGTGTTTTGCGGCGGCTGCGGCTCATAACGTAGTGGTCTCCAAGAACATTCAGGACTGATCCCAGGCGTCGATGGTCAAGACCTGATCGGCAGGACAGGCGGCTACGCGGTCGGGAACTGGATGGTGTTCAGTCTCATGCCGACCCCATTCGATTGATCGCGTCGCTTGCGGCACGCTGCGACGCAAGGAGGTTTGCGACCTGGTTTAGCAGCCGTGTCCGCTGCATGTCTGTTACCTATCTCCCCGACCGCTCATTGGACCAACTCCAGAGATTGGGCTCTATCGCTCAGCCAATACGAAACCGGCATTGGCTGATGCCACAACCGAGACTAACACAAATGGCTCGGTACCTGTATTTCGCGCCCCGTGCACTTGGCCCGGTCTTGCCACGGCTATCTCACCTTCCCTGAGGGCACGAACAATCCCATTGCCCTGAAAGTAATCAGCCATTCCCGACAAAACAGTCCACGTGTCTTGGCCGTGAGGATGAATGTGAGCCGCAATTTCCTGCCCGGGATGGACATGCCAAACCACGATAATTGAGTCTCGGGTTTCAAGCACAACGGAACGAATAGGCTCGCCTTCGGACGGCTGAACATACTCGGCTACAGAAAATATTCTCGATTCAACAGTCATCGGAGATCCCTCTTTCACAGTTGTCGTTACGGTCTTCATCGTCGGCATCCTGACGCACGGCGGGCAATTGCTGGAGCAACGCCGGCAGCCATTCCTGTACCGTCTCCCACACCACATCGAGGTTGATGTCGAAATAGCCGTGAGCCATGCGATTACGCATATTGCGCATGCTGCGCCACGGCACGTCGGCATGCGCCTGGGTGAACTCGACGTAGCCATCCATCACCTTTGTGGCCGCCTCGCCGATGACGATCAGGCTCATGATGACGGCCTGCTGGGTGCGCTTGTCGGCCAAGAAGTCGTCCTTGGCCATCCCTTCCACGAAGCTGCGCGCATCGGTTGCGGCCTGCTGAATGTGGTCGAGGTAATCGGGCAGGCGGTTCTCGCTCATATCGGTTGCGCCTCCGCGAGCACCTTGGCCCGGAACTTCGGCGGCAGGTCGCCGGGAGTCAGCAGATCGACGTCAACGCCGAGCAGCGATTTCAGTTCTTCTTCCAAATCGCCCAAGTCCAACAACGTGGCACCGGGCAGCGCATCGACCAACAGGTCGAGGTCGCTGCCATCCCGGTCGGTGCCATGCAGCACCGAGCCGAAGACGCGCGGGTTCGCGGCGCGAAAGCGGCCTACCGCTTCACGCACTGCGCTTCGCTTCATGTCAAGCACAACAGACGGTCGCATGCGCATCCTTTCTTATCGAAACTCGTTGAGATGATATGCAATCAAGAATAGAATTTCAAGAACTATTTTCGAGAATCGCAATGCCTTGATTCCCGTGCCGCGCCGGTTGCCTTGGCGGGCTTGTCACAAACCTACGTTTTCAAGAAGAAGGAAACCGCATGCCCCGCCGTTCGATCCTCTCCGCCGCCGAGCGCGAAAGCCTGCTGGCGTTGCCGGACACCAAGGATGAGTTGATCCGTCACTACACGTTCAGCGAAAGCGACCTCTCCATCATCCGGCAGCGGCGCGGCCCGGCCAATCGGCTGGGCTTCGCGGTGCAGCTCTGCTACCTGCGCTTTCCCGGCGTCATCCTTGGCGCTGATGAGCCACCGTTCCCGCCATTGCTGAGACTGGTCGCCAACCAGCTCAAGGTCGGCATCGAAAGCTGGGACGAGTACGGGCAGCGTGAGCAGACCCGACGCGAGCACCTGGTCGAGCTGCAAACGGTGTTCGGCTTCCAGCCGTTCACGATTGGCCACTACCGGCAGGCTGTCCAGTTGCTGACCGAGCTGGCCATGCAAACCGACAAGGGCATCGTGCTGGCCAGAGCCTTGATCGAGCACCTGCGGCGGCAGTCGGTCATTGTGCCCGCCCTCAACGCCGTCGAGCGGGCGAGCGCCGAAGCGATTACCCGCGCCAACCGGCGTCTCTACGACGCCTTGGCTGAGCCGCTGACGGACGTGCATCGCCGTCGCCTCGACGATCTGCTCAAGCGCCGCGACAACGGCAAGACGACGTGGCTGGCCTGGCTGCGGCAATCCCCGGTCAAACCGAACTCGCGGCACATGCTGGAACACATCGAACGCCTCAAGGCGTGGCAGGCGCTCGACCTGCCCTCCGGCATCGAGCGGCTGGTTCACCAGAACCGGCTGCTCAAGATCGCCCGCGAGGGCGGCCAGATGACGCCCGCCGACCTGGCGAAGTTCGAGCCGCAGCGGCGTTACGCGACCCTGGTGGCGCTCGCCATCGAGGGCATGGCCACCGTCACCGACGAAATCATCGACCTGCATGACCGCATCCTGGGCAAGCTGTTCAATGCCGCCAAGAACAAGCATCAGCAGCAGTTCCAGGCATCCGGCAAGGCGATCAATGCCAAGGTGCGGCTGTTCGGGCGCATCGGCCAGGCGCTGATCGAGGCCAAGCAAGCGGGCCGCGATCCGTTCGCCGCCATCGAGGCCGTCATGTCCTGGGATGCTTTCGCCGAGAGCGTCACCGAAGCGCAGCGGCTCGCGCAACCCGAGGACTTCGATTTCCTGCACCGCATCGGCGAGAGCTACGCCACGCTGCGCCGCTACGCGCCGGAATTTCTCGACGTGCTCAAGTTGCGGGCCGCGCCCGCCGCCAAGGACGTACTCGACGCCATCGAGGTGCTGCGCAGCATGAACAGCGACAACGCCCGCAAGGTGCCCACCGACGCGCCGACCGAGTTCATCAAGCCGCGCTGGCAGAAGCTGGTGATGACCGACACCGGCATCGACCGGCGCTACTACGAACTGTGCGCGCTGTCGGAGCTGAAGAACGCGCTGCGCTCCGGCGACATCTGGGTGCAAGGCTCGCGCCAGTTCAAGGACTTCGAGGACTACCTGGTGTCGCCCGCGAAATTCGCCAGCCTCAAGCAGGCCAGCGAATTGCCGCTGGCCGTGGCCACCGATTGCGACCAGTACCTGCATGACCGGCTGACGCTGCTGGAAACGCAGCTCGCCACCGTCAACCGCATGGCGCTGGCCAACGAGCTGCCGGACGCCATCATCACGGAGTCGGGCCTGAAGATCACGCCGCTCGATGCGGCGGTGCCCGATACCGCACAGGCCCTGATCGACCAGACGGCGATGATCCTACCGCACGTCAAGATCACCGAATTGCTGCTGGAGGTAGACGAATGGACGGGCTTCACCCGGCACTTCGCCCACCTGAAGTCAGGCGACCTGGCCAAGGACAAAAACCTGTTGCTGACCACGATCCTCGCCGACGCGATCAACCTGGGCCTGACCAAGATGGCGGAATCGTGCCCCGGCACGACCTACGCCAAGCTGGCCTGGCTGCAAGCCTGGCACATCCGCGACGAAACCTACGGGGCGGCACTGGCCGAGCTGGTCAACGCGCAGTTCCGACATCCCTTCGCCGAGCATTGGGGCGACGGCACCACGTCATCGTCGGACGGCCAGAACTTCCGCACCGGCAGCAAGGCCGAGAGCACCGGCCACATCAATCCGAAATACGGCAGCAGCCCAGGGCGGACGTTCTACACCCATATCTCCGACCAGTACGCGCCGTTCCACACCAAGGTCGTGAACGTCGGCGTGCGCGACTCGACCTACGTGCTCGACGGCCTGCTGTATCACGAATCCGACCTGCGGATCGAGGAGCACTACACCGACACGACAGGGTTCACGGACCACGTCTTCGCGTTGATGCACCTGCTGGGCTTCCGCTTCGCCCCGCGCATTCGTGACCTGGGCGACACCAAGCTCTACATCCCGAAGGGCGATGCCACCTACGAGGCGTTGAAACCGATGATCGGCGGCACGCTCAACATCAAGCACGTCCGCGCCCATTGGGATGAAATCCTGCGGATGGCCACCTCGATCAAGCAGGGCACGGCGACGGCCTCGCTGATGCTCAGGAAGCTTGGCAGCTACCCGCGCCAGAACGGCCTGGCCGTCGCCCTGCGTGAGCTGGGACGCATCGAGCGCACACTGTTCATCCTGGACTGGCTGCAAAGCGTCGAGCTGCGCCGCCGCGTGCATGCCGGGCTGAACAAAGGCGAGGCGCGCAACGCGCTGGCCCGCGCCGTGTTCTTCAACCGCCTGGGGGAAATCCGCGACCGCAGCTTCGAGCAGCAGCGCTACCGGGCCAGCGGCCTCAACCTGGTGACGGCGGCCATCGTGCTATGGAACACGGTCTATCTGGAGCGGGCCGCGAACGCCTTGCGTGGCCACGGTCAAGCCGTCGATGACGGCCTGTTGCAGTACCTGTCGCCGCTCGGCTGGGAGCACATCAACCTGACCGGCGATTACCTCTGGCGCAGCAGCGCCAAGATCGGCGCGGGCAAGTTCAGGCCGCTACGGCCGCTGCAACCGGCTTAGCGTGCTTTATTTTCCGTTTTCTGAGACGACCCCTAAGGGCCGCTTACGAGCGTGTATGCCAGAACTCAAAGCAACACTACCTGCAGCAACCACGAAATCTAGTTACAACATCCGCCATTTTAAAGCGATGCATTACCCCGGCCGGTGGCCGGGGTGGGCGCCGCTTTTCAGTGGCGGTCAGGTGGGCACAGGTGCAATTGAAGCGTCAGCGTTCTCCGGTGGTGAGAGGTGAGGTTTTTGCTGTTTTTTAGTGTGTGATGCGATGTCGAGGACAGCACGGGTGTGGTTCTCAGGGGATTTACTTGGATGATGTAACTAAATAATGAAGTGTTGCTGACAGGCCCGCCGCATGGCGGTGGGAGGTACTTAGTTTCTGAGCGGCGCGAACGCTTGCGGTCGCCGCGAGCGAAGGCCTTAATGTGACTCTTCACTGAAGTGACAGAGATAAAGGATCTCCCTGCTGCTTGTTATGCAGGGGATTAATAACTGGGTTAAGACTGTTTTGCAGATTTCCCGTTATCTGTTTCCGGAATATGTATATTATCTGTTTGCGGATTTATGTGGATAAGTATTCAGCGAAGTGCGCGCTATGCCCATGATGGTGGCAAAATCATCAGGAAAAGTGAGTAATCAGGGCGGCAGAATATTTGAGTGGTGAAAATGGCTGAAAAAATCCAGCACGAAAAGCCCCGGAGGGGCCGTTTTTAACGCAAATTGTGATTTGCCTGACTAATGAGGCGGGGAAGGGTTCAGTGACAACTCCAGCTGGTAGAGATGCCGCACGGCCAGCTGCTCAAGTTTATCTGCAGAATAACCATAGAGCTCATCTGCCGGCAGCGTTTTCTTCAGCCAGCAGGTCATTTCGTAGACCTGACGGTCCCGGGGCATTCTGGCCAGGCGGTTTGCACGCTTACGTGCGGCGCCTTTTGCACGGCGATACTGCAGGGCTTCACGGCTGCGCTGCTCATACCAGCGTTTACGCGCCCTCAGAACAGAAATCTCCTCATGTTCGCCTAACAGCCCCTCTTTAATGAGCGCCTGACGTTCCTCACATTCCCGCAGTTTTCTAAGCTGCTGCTCCTGCAGCTTCATCAAATCAACGCCCAGCATTTTCCAGCCAACGGGCGTGATCCAGACATATTTCGGCAGTCGCTTCCGTGATTCCCTGTCCCACAGAGTTTCTTCTGATACGCCAAGTACACCAAAGCGGACCTGCTCGGCGATTAATGCCGAAATCCGGCGAACAGTGACTTCCGTTCCGGAAATAACTTCCCCTCGGGCATCTTTCGGGCTGAGTTCTCTGGCCAGTCTGGACACACTCATTCCTATCGTGTGTTTACCGGCATCGCAGAAACTGACCAGTACCGGCCAGAGCGCATCGAGAAGACGTTGTTTTTCCGGACGGAAAGCATACCTGCGCCCCGCGCGCTGCCGTTCCCGGACGTAGAAAGGATGCAGTGACATGTGCATGCGGAGTCTGGACTGGCCCGTGGCCGGATCTTTTTCCACCAGACGGTTATAGGCGTGACCCAGCTGTCCACCCAGCGCCTTATAGTGAGACGGCCGGAACCAGGACGGGTTTTCGCATTTGGGTTTAGTGGAGTGTTCACCGCGACGGCGACGGGTACGCTTCTTCTCCGGAGAAACCAGAAAAGACCCGACATGGCCATCATCAATGCCCTGCCAGAAACGGATCTGTTCTTCCGTATCCAGCTGACTCCAGTGTTGCGGATTGTGCTGTTCAGTCACGCCTTCCCGCGCTTATGTTGCACGGAAAGAGCAAATGGCACAGAAACGGGTATTGCAGTTTTCTGAGCATAAAACTATACTCCCTGCATAGAGCAACAGCTTCTATACAGTTTAAGTAGACCCCGTTAATCTTCTCCTCGTCGCCAAACTAGATGAAGATTATCGGGGTTTTTGCTTTTCTGGTCCCGGGTAGACACCTCATCAGAACCAGTTCCCTGCCACCTTACGGCGTGGCCAGCCATCAAAATTCTTTAAACGATCAGTAATCTAGCACGCTTCGAATAAAAGTAAAGACTTTACTTAAATAACCCCTGAGCTTTGAATTCCTTTTCGAGCAATTTTTCAACAAATTGGGCTTGCGTTATTCCATCACGGTTACAGAGCTCAATAAGAATATCTTTCAATGGGTTACGTACAAAGACTTTGATTTCTTTATGTGTGACGCGCTTTCTTGCAACTGCAGCCATCTGTTTTTCAGAGTCTGACATTGGGCTACCTTTTCGATAGGCCCGCTTATTTTTAGAAGCGGAAGTCACTGCATTATCGTTCTGCGACATCTCTGCCTCATCAAGGATCTAAAAAAGGATCGTTTGCAGAGAATACTACAGAATATTTAAATCAGCGACTTACTTTATGAACGTAACCCGCGTTGGCGCACGGTTTACGTCCGGGGATCGTTTAAAGCGGTATCAGTAGGTCTGTTTCCAGTCCGTACCCTTCGACCAGTGGGATGACCAGTGCTGCAGATAGCGTTGAGCAACAGCAGTGTGATCCCATACAACAAGCACATTCTCTGAATTGGCACGATCGGTCACGCTGCTGAAGTTGAACGAACCGACCTCGGTATTCCGCCCGTCAGCGATGATCACTTTGTCGTGGAGGAGCTTATAGGTATCCACCGTCCGGACAGGAATACCCGCGCTGACCAGCAGATTCATGGCGGCCCGACTGACCTTGTTGCGCTCGCCGGTATTGGCTTTGTGGTCCAGAACGACCTTCACATCCACGCCCCGCTGTCTGGCTCTGACCAGCGCGCCGGCCACATCCGGAGACGTGAAGTAATAGCCCATCAGCCGGATTTCCTGTTGTGCGGTCGCAATGGTTTTCAGAACCAGCTGCAGGGCCGTCCCTTCCGGGGAAAACCCGGTCTCGATGTTCGCGGCATAAACGGCGGGTAAGGGAGCGCACAGGCTCAGGCTGACCAGCCCGGGCAGACACCATCTGCGGAGAGTACGATTTATTTTCACAGTATTTCCTTCACTGTTTTTGAGAAACGCCGGGGGCGGGGGAAACTGGTTTTCCCCCGCCTCCGGCGTTGGACAACGACGCCATTCGGAGGCGTCAGGCTATTGTGGTCTGGCGGAACCAGTAGCAGACAGGCCCGTCGCCGGTAGCATGGACGGAGCCGAGGAACCAGCCATCCTCATCCGGCGGCTCAGGTATCCAGTCACGGGCATCCGGGGCTTCATCAGTCAATCCGGCTGCGTAGACCTCAGGCGCTTCATCGCGCATTATCATCACGAAGCACTGGAGCCCGTGGGTTTTCAGCCAGTAGCGGAATTCAGCCGGGGTTTCGCAGCCACTGCGCGCCAGCGCAGGATGCGTCCAGTACCCCTGCTCATCACGTTTTACGTCAGTGGCAACTATCATTTTGCTTTCTCCCCGGGTTCAGTCTGTTCTGTTGATGGCGCCATACCGCCAGTGGATATGATGTCAGTGTCGGTTTCATGGTGCCTGAGAAACTCTCTGATTCTTCTGACCAGCTTCTCTGAATCCCGGTCGCGCAGCAGCGGAATACCGGCCTGCCTCAGAACCTCTTCCAGCAGGATATCGCGCCGGATACGATGCCTTTTCAGGTGTGAGGCATCATCAAGTTCAATAGCAGCGACGATGGCGAAGGTCCGGATATCAACGATGACCACGTCACAGTGCCACTGAGACGCCATCCGGAAAAGTTGCCACCAGGCCCGGGAGCGAGGCCGGATGTGAGGAGCGAGTGTGGCGATATCCGCCACCCGGACCTGCGGGCACAGGAGCCAGCGCTTCTGGCTGGTATGCCCCAGCAATGCCCGGTAAAAATGCTGTTCCCGTAACGTCATCAGCGTGTCGTTGCCCACCCAGACCCGCTCGCGACACAGCCGCTTCTCCGCTTCTGAGGGCCGAATCCCCAGTGCTTTCAGTGACATCAGGACCGGTGACGTCCCGGCCATTATCCGACCTCTCAGAAGCAGCACCGCGAATCCCAGCAGACTCATCAGAACGACAGCAATGCCTGCCATCATTAGTATCTTTGCCATGTTTTGTGTTCCCTTATCTCACTGTCTGTCCCGGTGCGTTTGCCGGGCGATTTTCTCATCGCTCTGTCCCTCTTCTGATATGCCAGGCCTCTGCCGGCAGCCTGTCGAGCAATGCGCGGCGAAAGGCATTCGGCAAACCTCTTCCGGCCACCACGTCAGCTGTCAGCACCGATACCACGGAAATCAGCAGAACACTGCGCAGAGCGAATCCGGTCTGATGTACCAGTTCTGCCGCAGGCAGAGTCCGAAGCGCACTGACCAGCCGGACGGCGTCCTGCGTAAAACTGCAGGCGAGAATGCCCGTACCCGCCAGCATCACCACCGGCGCATACAACAGCCCCCGACGGATAACCCGCCCGGTCAGGGCTGCGAGCTCCCGACTTTGCTGGCGAAACACCTCATCATCCCGGAGAATGTCCCACTCAATCCGGGCCTTCTCATGACGCGGCAGGATGGCCACCACCTGAATACCGTCACGTATACGGACCTGGGGGGACACCTCCGTTTTTCTCACCTGGTCGGTGTCGCAGATATACAGAGCCAGCGCGGTCCAGCAAACCGCCGTCGACAGTACCAGGATGAGCGCGAAAACCATGACCGTTACAGACGGAATGAGTATTGTCAGAAATACCGCCAGCACACCGCCGGATAAATAACACAGCAACTGCTGTTCAAAACGCAGAGCGAAATATCGAAACATGTTTAACGTCCCTTTAAATATTCAACCTGAAGAATAAGTGATTTATTTACTGCTTTTATTTACCGACCTGATATATATCAATCGCGTGAAGATTTAATTTGCAGGTGTACTTGTTGAAAAATCCGATTATCACTACTGTGCAGAAGATATTAGCTGGCTTCATGTCATATAAATGATTGCGGCAAGTACAAGTATCATTGCTGTAGCACAACCAAGCCAGAAAAAGTTGCGGGCATGTCCCGAGAACACATGCACTTCAATCAACTCATTAGCGTGCCTCCTGTTTAACCTGAGCTGCTCTTTCAGACCATCGACAGCCTGAGTCAGTACCGGAACAAGGTGGTGAACAGGATCTGTCCTTCTGAGTTTAATGCGGACTCTGAGCAAGGCCTTCATAAGTTTAAACGCAGCATCTGAGAACCAGCCACATTCGTATTCTTCCTCATCGAGGCACTCCTCCAGTAATATGATTTTTTCGCTGACACAACTGAATTTATTCACATCCGACGCTGATAACATTTTAATAATGTTTTGTGTATCCTCACAAATCTTATCCGTATCAACCCAGACTCTCATATTATTCCCTCTCATTAACGACGAATGCTGTCAGCTAATGGAGTCAGTATCCATTAGCTGCTTAATGACTGATATATTTAATTCGAAAGAGATAAAAGAATTAAATCGTCTGGCTCATCTTACGCTCGGCCCGCAACAGCTCTTTCATCATGCGCTCACTGGCGTAGCGCGCTTCCTCAGCAGTGACGGTGGACACAACATTTCCCTGCAGGTCATAGCGGGAGGCCCCTTCCCGCATCCGGGACAGATAGCCTGCTGACCGGGTCAGGCTTTTGAGACACTTAATCACCTGCTTATGCGACAGCGGCAGGTCTCGCCTCTCGATATCGGCAAACAGCTGTTCACGCATCCCCGTGGCCAGAAGGCGTGGCGAGTTGTTATCAAACAGCTGCGGCCAGAACGCTTTCAGGGTCATGATAGCCTGCTCCGGCGGAAGCAGCTGAAGATAACGCACAGGAGGCGGAACCTTTGCTGCTTTGACCGGTTCTGCCACAGCCTGGCGTGCGGCGGCTTCGGCAGCCTTTTTCGCCTGCTCCAGCTTCTCTTTTTTGACCTTCCAGGCCGGCGGGGCTGACACCACCACCACCTTCTTCCGACGAACCACACCAGGCGTGGCATCGCTCCCGGGAGCAGGCGTGCTGTCCGGCGCCGGTTTTCGTTTCAGACTCAGTACAGGGCGTTTTTCTTCACTCATAAGGGGCCATATCAATAAAAACTTCAGGTCTGGGGTATACGATACGCTAACGGCATCATCGTTTCACCTCAGGAAACAGTGGACACAGCGATGATGTTCCCTTTGTCACGTTTACGGGCAATGTTCCCGCCCACCGGACCTCTGTCCGGTTTTTTTTACATCGTCGCCACTATCTCCAGCACCGACAGGTGCAGCGCATAGAACAGCACAAAGAAATGCCGTGGCCAGAAACGCTTCACTCCTTCCCCGGCAGATGAACACACCATCAGCGTCAGCAAGGCAATCGCCAGTCCGGCCAGTGATTCACAGACGTCATTCGGGTTCATCAGTAACACCATGATGGCCCACAACACCCCGCACCCGAGTCGCTCCCGGGGAGCCTGTGCGCGGCAGAGCAGCCAGCTGACGGTGAGCATGGCCACCCCGGCCATGCCGTAGCTGCCACAGGAGAACGGTATCCAGACGGCAACGATGGCCATGGCGGCGAAGGTATAACGCCAGAACGGCAGGCTGAACCACCGCAGTGCCTGACCGGTGACGGCAAAGGCGAACAGGATATTTCCCGCGTACCACGGACAGCCCTGCAGGCGATGAACCCGGACTTCCCTTCCCTGTACCCGGATCCGGAAACGCTGCAAATTTTCGGCGTGGTGACAGCCTTCATTCATAAAACCCGGAGGGCAGACTGATGTTCGCCCTGGCTGACGTCAACTCCTTCTACGCCAGTTGCGAGAAGGTTTTCAGGCCGGATTTGCGCGGCAAACCTGTCGTCGTTCTCAGTAACAACGATGGCTGCGTTATTGCCCGGAGTGCTGAAGCCAAACTGCTGGGTATAAAGATGGGAACCCCCTGGTTCCAGCTCAAAGAGGCGCAGTTTCCTGAAAAATTGTACGTTTTTTCCAGCAACTACGAGCTCTACGCGAGCCTGAGTAACCGTGTGGTCGCCCTGCTGGAAGAGCTGTCGCCCCGCGTCGAACAATACTCAATTGACGAATGTTTCCTGGATGCCCGGGGAATTGGCCACTGTATGGATCTGGAGGATTTTGGCAGGCAGCTGCGTGGGCATGTTCTCAGTGGAACCGGACTGACGATCGGTGTCGGCTTCGGCGCCACAAAAACACTGGCCAAATCGGCGCAGTGGGCGTCAAAGGAATGGCCACAATTCAGGGGGGTGCTGGCGCTGTCGCCCGATAATCCACGCAGAACGGCAAAATTACTCAGCCTGCAGCCGGTGGAAGAAATCTGGGGCGTGGGGAACCGGATAGCGAAAAAGCTGCACGTTATGGGGATCACCACCGCCCTACAGCTGTCGCTGACGAACCCTACATTTATCCGGAAAAACTTCAACGTAGTGCTGGAGCGCACGGTACGTGAGCTGAACGGCGAGAGTTGCATTTCACTGGAGGAAGCGCCGCCGCCGAAACAGCAGATTGTCTGCAGTCGCAGCTTCGGGCAGCGGATCACCACCTACGAAGAAATGCGCCAGGCCGTCTGCCAGTATGCCGAGCGCGCGGCGGAAAAGTTGCGCGGTGAGCGACAGTACTGCCGGCATATCAGCACCTTCATCAAGACATCCCCTTTTGCGGTTAATGAGCCGTATTACGGTAACGTGGCCACGGAAAAACTGCACACCCCTACCCGTGACACCCGGGACATTATCGCGGCTGCGGTCAGGTCTCTGGACAGGATCTGGCTCGATGGCCACCGCTACGCAAAAGCGGGGATAATGCTCAATGATTTCAGTCCGAACGGCGTCGCGCAGCTGAATCTGTTCGATGACGTGCAGCCACGGCCGCACAGCGATGCGCTGATGAAGGTACTCGACGGCATTAATCATTCCGGACTCGGGAAAGTCTGGTTTGCCGGACGGGGTATTGCGCCGGACTGGCAGATGAAACGGGAGATGCTGTCACCGGCATATACCACCCGCTGGAAGGAGCTGCCGGTTGCCCGTTTCTGACCGTCGAAATGACAGACGGGACTTGCCGCAAGAGCTTACTTTACCGATCATACAGATGACTTGTCTCAGGGGGGGACCATGACAAATATCATTCTGTGTGATGTGACTGCCAGCATCAGCGAACTTAAAAACGATCCGGTGGCCACCGCCAGTGCCGGCGGCGGCTACCCGGTCGCGATTATTGACCGCAACCGCCCTGTTTTTTATTGTGTGCCCGCGGCTCTGTATGAACAAATGCTCGATGAGCTGGACGAAAAAGACCTAGTGCAAATGATAACAGAACGTCAAAACCAGCCGCTGCGTGAAGTGGATCTCAATCAGTATCTGTGATGTGCTCCGGTGCGAGGAGCAAGGAATGTATTAAGCCTATGTTACCCACTCGATGATCAATGCTGTCTTAAAACACTATAAAATCAATAAAATAGAATTATATCTGCATGTCGATACCATACAAAATACCATGGTAAGAAAACTTGGAGACTGTACTGATCGTGTCGCCCGACGCAAAACGCTTTTAGACTGACAACTTGCACACCACAAAGGATATTCATCCAAAAGCAGTTATTCAAAGAAGTCAACGCCCTGGGTTGGATCTTCCGCTTGCCTCCACCAGACTTACATCATCACGAAGCAATGTCACCATCGCTTCATGATGTGCTGTTATCTGCTGATCGTCCCAGTTTGTATTTCGGGTGATTTCCGCCATTCTCTTGAGCTTGGGACTTTGAAGTTCAATTGTATCCTTGAAGTTTTCGGCCTTTGCTCTGGGGAGGCTATTGCTGAATTTTGAGTTCGCGCTGACGCTTACGAGCGCGAGGTTGCCAAGCAGGTTAAGGCTAGAACCTGAAACAACCGCGCCCGACTGTTCTTTGTCAGGATGCTGTGGATAGAAGTGCTCAATGGAAGTTCTGAACTGAAATTTGAAATCTCGTTTTGAGGAGTCACTCAACAGAAGATAGTCGAGATACGAAAAGACGATACGGCTGATACCAAACCCTTGTGGTTGCTGATCTTTCTCAAAGGAGAATGTCTCTTTAACCTTGCTGCGGGCATATCCCTTCAACAAATCGGCAAGATCCGCATGTTTCACGTCTCGAGGGGCTTTAACGGAGAGCCAGCGAAGAACTTTGGTAATCCAGTGCATCGTTCGCGGAGAAGTGTAGGTAATCCGAAGCATGGACTGAAGCAGCAATACATCTCGGGTATGTGGGTCAGCACTCCCGTCCTCCTCTAAGCTTCCATTGCTGGCCGAGAAAACATGGATGTACGTCGGGGTTGGCTTCTTGTCCCCGCCTCCTTTTTTCAGTCGCTGGAGAGACCAATCGCCATCGTCACCGATGTTTGCCGTGAATTGACGCTTCAAGATGAAGCCATCGAAGAGGTTGCGGCACTTGAGAAGCATAAATGCAAAACTACGCACCCAATCGGCTTTAGCATCGGGTACATTATTTACGGCGTCGTCAAATGACTTGATGAGGCGCTTGTCGTCAAGCAGGCCTTCGTCTTCGACCTCATCGCCTTTCATAATTCTTAGAACGTGTAGCAGAAAGGCCGGAAACTCAATAGTCGAACGAAACCGCTCGTTGCCCTCGTCTTCAGTGGAATTTGACTCGAGCTCTTTAGCGTATTTTGACAACGCCTCATCCAAGGACAACGATACCCCTTCGGAGGATTGCCTTGATGAATTGATGCCGGATTGCGGACGACTTTCCATTAGCGAAGAGAAGCTGGTCACCTCCAGCCAGGACCATTCATCACCAAATACTTTGTTTCGCAAACTTGTGTCACCACGGGTCAGAGACATCTGGACATAAGAATCCATGTCAGCACAGGAATCCCAAACCCACGCAAAGCATTCGCGTTCATATTGATTGGGCAGTTTGCTCATCAGGCGAGCCTTAACAATATCAACCTGCTTGAGTTGCTGCCCACGAGTGTTCATGATCTCGAAGTAGCGATTGAGGTCGGTATTGGGTGGCAGCGAGGCACGGACGACAGTCACCTTCGTTAGCAAGAAATCGGAGAATTTTTCGCGTGAGCGATTAAGGTTTTCATTTTGTTTGAAGAACTGATTGATGATGCTGTAGCCTTCATGAATGCCAGCATCTGCATTACTCGTGGAGCCCTGCGGTCGAACGTGCTCCTTAGCCGCCTCCTGTGCTACTCGCAGCAGGGCCTCAGTTGCCCGTGCGCGCGACTCATATTGCAAGTGGCCTGCATGGCCAACCGACGGCTTCTCACCCTCACCGTCTTGCTCCAGGAAGGTAAGAAGCAGATAGAGGGTTGTAAGTCGTTGTTGTCCATCTATGACCTCGAACTCATCCTCTCTACCCCGCTTGATTACAACAAGGTTCCCAAGAAAATAGTTGTCCTGGCCCCCTACCACCGAGTCTTGAATATCGCTAATAAGTTGCTCAATCTGTTCGGCCCGCCAAGCATAGTTCCGTTGATAAATAGGAATCAGATAATTGTCAGTGAATAACTTGCCTACTGTTAACAGTTCAGGTTTCAACTCCTTCTTGCTCATTGCAGCCCCTTGATAAAAGCAACGAGTTCCTTTTCGTGGTTATCGCTGTATGGCTTACTTGTTATTGGAAGTTTGCGGACAACACTTCCAGTCATCGCATTACGTAGCAAAACAAAAGGCGATTTATTTGCATCGTTTTTACCTCGCGCTCGGTTGTCAGCAGATACAAATTGCACACGAAGTAACTCGACCCGCAAGGCATATGCCCATGCGAATAACCTATTTCGCACTTCATCTACATCTTCATCGCCAAACTTGTTTGTATAGCAAAGCAGCGCGGCAATGAACAATTCGTACACGTAGCGGTAGCGACTTTGAGATGGGCCAAAGTTTTTGAAACCTCTGTCAATAACCTCTTGTTCCAGTATCTTCAATTCGTCAAGCATGAATGTCACCATCTCGAAAAATGAGCGTCCTGCGATTATCGGGGCATCAAGCTGAAAGCGGCTGCGCCCGGCATTTCGTGCATCATGTGTAGAGGATACCGACCATGCACTTAGAAGTGGCATAGCGGCTTGTGCTGCAAGGTGATATCGCAGATTTGGCGAAAATGACCTGTGGGATCGTGATGAAATGCCCTTGAACATGCCGATGTCCCGAATAGTAAATTCGAGCGAGCTTTCGCCTCGTGACCACTTGGATATCCGGTATAAAAAAGTAGAAAAAAGCCTGTCCAGATCCTCATCGTTTACGGCTTCCCAAGCCTCAACGACAGCCACTTTCATAGCAGCGGACTCATCGTGCATTTCGCGCAGGTGGTGTGCTTTGAGCAAGTCGTGAGGGGCAAGCGGTTTGCCGCGATAGTTCTGGGAATCAAAGACACGAAATGCCTCATCAATATCGTCCGTCACAATACGCACCAACTGACATTTGTGACAGATAAAATCCAAAAACTCTTTTTTATCTTCCAACTGCGACAGGCGCCTTTGAAGCTCTATCCAAACTAGGGAGACAGGAGTGTCGCTGTTACCAGACATCGAAATTTGATGATTTATCGGATCTAAGGCCGCAAGAATCATTCGCAAAGTCAGCAGGCGCTGCTGCCCGTCGACTACATTGAGATACTCACCATCATCGTGAAGAATGATTGCACCCAAAACATAGGGAATATCTTTTCGTTCGGTATCTCGAAGAGCTTCGCTGATATCATCCACCAGTTGTAGAGCAGTCGATACATCCCAACTGTATGGGCGTTGATAGTTCGGTATCCGAAGGCCTTGCTTGAGTAGTTCATCCACGGTGACTGCACTAACACCGTTCTCTCCGTTAATCGCCATTCCTATGTCCCTTCATTGACGCTTTTCTATTTTCTCAGCGTATTTTCCGCAAACTTTATTCACCTATATGGATACTTCGATTCCGAGTGGCGGCTGTCTTGTTCACAATTTCTATCACGAGGTGCTCCTCTGGCGCATATTTAACGATCTGGGGCATGGGTCGAGAGAGCGGTTCTGATCAAAGCGAGCATCGATGGCATCAGCACAGCGCTGCAATGCACCCGGTTGTCGATACCATGGCATTTGCTGATACGGTCACATGGTATTTGCTATATCTTCGATTCAGCGTCGGCCTTAAACCATAAAAAATGCCATTGATAATGCAGTCATATCATCAATGGCACTCACTAAATCAAATAAAACAATAGGCTAAATAATAGCCTCACTCCCACTCTATTATCAACTGCCTATATATCATATTAATTTACTTAGATTAAATATCAAATAAAATATCAATGCCATGACTAATGCCATATCTAAAAAATATGAACACAGGGTACATCTCCTGCTTATCTCACGCAGCCTAGAAACAGCATTACGATCCGATAAGCTGGCTCATAGCAAGACAGTACCCTCGGGTCGGGGTCTACTTCGCCGTGTAGTAGGGCGTTTCGCATAGCGTAGATCGTTTCAATCAATCCCGACAATAGCTCTTCAGGGGAGCACTGAAACTCCATCGCCCCGACTTGCAGGCGATCGGCTCCACCACGCAGTAGGTCGCGCATCGGGCGCGGGTTGCAGCCGTCATAGAGCTGCCGCAGCGTCGTTTGCTGGGCTTTAGAGAGGTTCGCAGTAAAGTCTGCATGGCCATAGATCGTGTTCGGCTCATAATGCACCTGAACGTGCTGGAATTTCACGTTTCCATTGCGAACTGAGGTGACGGTGATCTGGATGTTTCCGCCCGCGATCTTCGGTGATGCTGCCAACTTACTGATTTAGTGTATGATGGTGTTTTTGAGGTGCTCCAGTGGCTTCTGTTTCTATCAGC
>ENA-OWOG01000152-OWOG01000152.1-gut-metagenome-genome-assembly--contig:-NODE-152-length-37399-cov-30.999946_pt1 | contig 37399 bp, 41 predicted proteins | sample MGYA00248249_ERZ651793 | MGnify/ENA primary metagenome ERZ651793 (study PRJEB26908, sample SAMEA4031700) | gut metagenome | biome: gut; feature: normal infant; material: stool | place: China | collected... | reverse complement strand
TACGATTCAGTTCGATGATCGATTAAAAGATCATTTATAAAAAATGGAACTTACACAAAATAATTTACAGGCTCAAAGCAGGCAAAAATTAGCCCACTTTAGTTGAATCAAAAATAATTAAAACTTTTTAGTGTAGTTTACAAACAAGCGATCTTCACCAAAGTCATTGCCATGTTTTACGTTGTAATCAATTCGAATATATTGCAGGGCAAAGCCTTTTAACAATGGCTGCTGAAACGCATAGTTTAAAATCACATTCGACTCGGTTTCGTGGTTTTTCTCGCCATTGGCTGCTTTAAAGTCATGACCGTAAACATATTTCACCATCGCATTTAGGCCAGGCACATAGTCTTTAAAATCGTAGCCGTACATCACATGATAAGACTTTTCGTCTTCTTTAAAGAAACCTGTAGCATTCCAGTTAATGAAATAGGTTTCCGGTAAAAAACCATCTGGTAATGGATAAGCCGATTCACCCATAATTTGTTGGTATCCAAACCCAAATGTGTGGTTTTTTACTTTAAGTGTTTCTAGCACCCCAATATTTTGCGCATCAATATCAAAAGTATTGCCATCATCTTTTGCATTGAAGTATTTAAACTTAGATGTAAGCGCAAAATTAGGTTGTTTCCAATTATGCTCAAGCCCTACATAGTGTTTATTGTAGAGATCTTCTAAATTACCAAAGTAATATTCACCCTTTAGCGACGGTGTGAATTGATAGCGCAGATCTATGTAATTTAAACCATCAGATTCTTTGGTCATTCCATTTGCCGTGAACGAAAACTTTTTAAAATCTTCTTCATTTCGTGGTGATACTTTTTCAACCCGACCAATTTCTGCATAAAGCTGATCTGAAAGTTGCGACTTAAGGTTGGTTCCCCAATAAGAGGCAAGCAATTGTCGGCTGGCATCCATAGCCGTTACTGGTAAGTCTAACCAGAGTTCACCGACACTTAAAAGGGTTTTGTCGTAGCCTAGTTTTAAAGTTGCGCCGTATTTTAAAAAGTCAGATGCTTGAGATTGCGTTTCCTTATTAAAAGGTAAGACCGTGTCCGCAACATGTTTGTCTGAACTCAAGCGCACGGCGTATTGAACAGAAGCATCGGCACCAATCGTAATTGGCTTGTCTGCAATTTGCAGAGGGGTGTCATGCATTTTCGATTTATAAAATAATGAGGCTGCCTGAGACCAACTACCGGTATCTTTAAGGGCGTCATTATCAAAATCACGATTGATATAGGCATTTTTTAGCGTGAACTTCCATTCATCTTCGCTTTGTTGAGTGGTGTCTGCTGCCCATAAACTTGAGCTAGTTAATAAACCGAATAATGTAGTTATTGCTAAATTACATGGTTTAAAACGGTGTAATAATTCCATAATCCATTTCCAAAAAGATGCGCCAGTCCTCGGCGCATTTATGTTTACTGCTGGGTAAGCGTGTTTTGAGGGTTAAAAGTTGATGGCGTTTGTGCAGCAACAGAGGCTTTTAGATTGACCATAAATATTGCAAGTGCAGCAATCACACCCGGAATTGCAATCGCCAAGAAATTCATTTGGTGAGGAAGTTCAAATGAAAGTAAAGCACCTGTTAAAACTGGCCCAATAATCGCGCCAATACGGCCAATTCCCGATGCCCAGCCCATGCCAGTTGAACGAAGTGCTGTCGGATAGAACTGCGCAACAAAAGTGTAGAGTAAGATTTGTGAACCAATTGTGGCAGCACCAGCAATCGCAATCAGGCTATATAAAATAAATTGTGGACTATTAATGCCAAGCAGAATTAAAGCTGCTGATCCCACAATAAACATAATGGTAATGACAGGTTTTAAATGAAATCTGTCTGCTAAAGCACCGCCACCAATTGCACCGACCATGCCGCCAATATTAAGTGCAAAGAGGAACAACATGCTCGCACCTAACGAATAGCCCGCTTGCAGCATGAGTTTAGGCAACCAGCTTCCTAAGGCATACACCATGAGTAAGCACATAAAGAAAGCAATCCAGAACATAAACGTGCTGAAGGTACGGCCTTGTTGGAAAAGCGCACGGACAGGTGCATCTGTTGTTGTACTTTCATTTAACACTAGTTGAGTATTGGCATTGACTTGAGTTTGAGGTGCAATTTTACTCACAATACTTTTTGCCTGTTCGCTATGGTTAGATTTCACTAAAAAGGCGAGAGACTCTGGTAAAAACTTCCAAATGAGCGGGAGCAGCAACAGGGGAATACCCGCAATTAAAAACATGATTTGCCAGCCCATATCTTTTACGAGCCATGCACCGAGTAGCGCAGATGTCATGCCACCAATTGCATAGCCACTAAACATAATTGCAACTAATGTACTGCGGATTTTTTTGGGTGCGTATTCGGTCATAAGTGCTACAACGTTTGGCATAACGCCACCAATTCCTAGACCTGCAATAAAGCGCAAAATAGCAAACTCTGTTGGTCCTTTGGCAAAGGCACCTATAAAGGTAAATCCGCTAAATAAGGTGACACAAATCAGAATGGTTTTTTTGCGTCCCAGTTTGTCTGAAAGCGTGCCGAAAATCATGGCACCAAACATCATGCCGAATAGAGCGGCACTGGCGAGTAAACCAGCTTCAACAGCAGTTAACGACCATTGCTGCATTAACAGAGGAAGAGCAACCCCATAAATAACTAAATCATATCCATCAAAAATAATAATAAGTAAGCACCAGATTAAAACTTTCCAATGAAAAGATGTAAAATGGGCTTTATCAATTAACTCATTAATATTAACCTTGCTTGTGTCCATTTTCTTCACCTCCAATTTGTGAAGTATCGCGTTATTTTTTAATAAACTATTTTGTTATTGGAATAGAGTCAAAAACCTAATTGATATATCTTTATGTCTTTAAGGTATTGTCTTTTTATTTAGTTAATATATTGAAAAATATGGTTATTTTAATAATTTGGTTGTTGCTTCTGTTATGTTTAAAATAGGGTTAAATATTGTATTGTGAGAATTTTAAGGATTTTATAGATATCTTTTTATAGATTTTATTGCTGAGAATCACAGCTAGAAATATAGCTAAATTTATATTAGGAATTAAAGTGGAAATAAATAAAAAATATTAAAGTCAATTATTTTAGAAACTCATCTTAAAAATGAAATTTAATTTATATTCAATAAAAATTGCCAAATCAGGGATAGCGAATTATTTGTATCCTGATTTGGCGTTTGAAGCTTTATTTTAGTGGTGGGCACTTAGATAAAAATTTAATTTGTGGCTGGAGTTGAGCGTGGGGTAAGAATGAAATGGGCGATTACACCAATACAAATACCCCAAAACACTGAGCTTAATCCAAGAAAATGCATACCTGATGCGCTAGCTAAAAAGGTAATAAGTGCAGCATCACGTTGACCATCATTTTTCATGGCAACAGAAATATTGGTAGCAATTGCACCAAGCAAAGCTAAACCTGCCAGTGCTGCCACCAACTCTTTAGGAAGTAAGCTAAATAGCATGACAATACTGCCAGCAAATAAGCCTCCTAAAATATAAAAAATTCCGTTGGCAATCCCTGCAATATATCGTTTTTCTTTAAGTTCATGTGCATCTTTACCCATACATAAAGCCGCGGTAATCGAGGCAAGTACAATGGTAATACCACCGACACAGGCAACGGCTAACGAGGCAATACTGGTGGCCGTAATAATAGGTTTGGCTGGCGTGTCATAACCGCTGAGTTTCATAATCGCCATACCCGGTAAAAATTGGCCGGTTAGACTGACTAAAATAAGAGGAATAGCTAGGTTGAGTGTTGAGTTCCATGTCCATTCTGGGCTAATCCACTGTGGAATAGCTAAACTAAAACTCACATCAACCGGATTCATTTTGCCTAAAATGAGGCTTAATAAAACTCCTGCAGCTAACACCCAAATCATGGTGTAGCGCGGCATTAAACGTTTGGCAATTAAAAAGACAATAAGCATGCTAAAGACAATAAAAGGCATGCTATCAGATGCGGTAAATAGGCTAATACCGAACTGAAAAAGAATACCCGCCATCATGCCCGCAGCGACGTCTTGTGGAATCCACTTCAGTAACTTGTCGAAGTAACCTGTAACACCAATTAAGAATATAACAATGGCAGAAGTAATATACGCGGCTACTGCTTCATTTAATGAGACGTTTGGAAATAAGGTAACTAACAGGGCTGTACCTGGTGCAGACCACGCGGTAATCACAGGAGTCTTATATTTAATCGAAAGATAAATACCTGAAACGGCAGCGCCAATTGAAATTCCCCAAATCCATGACACCATCATATCTGTGGAGACATGGGCACGCTGAGCAGCTTGGAAAAAAATAATCAGTGGGCCTGAGTAAGAAATTAAAACTGCAAGAAAGCCCGCAACTATTGCTGATATGGACCAGTCATTTTTTAATGTCTTGAACAGGGTTGCCATGTCTGATTGCCTCCATGCAAATCATGTTATTTATCCAAATATATAAAAAGATCAGGGTTAACCCTGATCTCCACCTCCGACCGGAATGACCGATCCCGTCATATACGATGCTTCGTCTGATGCAAGAAATAAAATTGCATTGACTTGTTCTTGAATTGTGCCATAACGGCCCATAAATGTTCGATCTTTTGTTTGATCAACTACTTGTTGCATCCAGTCTTTTTCATTTTGACTTAACGGATTAGTGTTACGTGGTACTTTGCGAGGTGGCGCTTCGGTTCCACCAGTCGCAACAGCATTGACTCGAATCCCGTCTTTAGCATGTTCAAAAGCAAGCGATGCTGTTAGGGCATTTACCCCACCTTTAGATGCGGAGTAGGGAATACGGTTAATGCCACGGGTTGCAATGGAAGAAACATTTACAATCACACCCGCTTGTTGCTTAATCATGGCAGGCAACACAGCGCGGCAGCACCATAAAGTTGGAAACAATGAGCGATTCACTTCCTTGATGATTTCTTCTTCGGAAAACTCTTCAAAAGGTTTCATCCAGATCGCGCCACCTACATTATTAATCAGGACATCGACCCGACCATAGTGTTCAATAGCTTTTGCAACAACAGCTTGCGCGCCTGCATAGGTTTCTAGGTCAGCATTAATCGTGACAGCTTTACCACCTGTACGCTGAATTTCTGTGAGTACCTCTTCAACATATTCGGAGCGGTCAGCCATGACGACTTGTCCACCTTCATCCGCGACTTGCAATGCCACGCCGCGGCCAATACCTTGGGCACTACCCGTAACAATCACAACTTTATCGGTAAATCTTTGACGGTTTGACATAGATAATTTCTCCACCTGTTAATTCGCAGAGAATTTTTCAAACAAGAAGTTTGCTGGTTTGATATTTTCAGTTTCTAACCAACCACGTACAGCCTCTACCATCGGTACTGGGCCACATAGATAAACATCGACGTCGCCACCGTTTAACCATTCACTTTCAATATGACCAGTGACATAGCCTTTGCGTTCATGGTTACTCTCAGGGCTTGCAACTACAGTTCGATATTCGAACCATGGAAATTTCGCCTGCAACTCATTGAGTTTTTCTAGAGCAACCAAATCAAAGTCATTGGTTACACCAAAGACTAAACGAACAGGTTGTTCGGAGCCTTTTTCTTCAAGCACTTGTAACATCGACATAAATGGGGCAATGCCAGTACCGCCTGCAAGCATAAGCACTGGACGTACTACATTACGTAAATAGAAGCTACCGAATGGACCGGTAAAAGTCATTTTGTCGCCAGTTTTGGCATTCTTACTTAAGAATTCACTCATTTTGCCATTTGGTACGTTACGGACCACAAAGCCCGTTAAACGATTACCCGGTTTTGAGCTAAATGAATATGAACGTGTTTCGCCAGTTTCTGGAATTGCCACATTCACATACTGACCTGCAAGGAAATGAATATCCGGTTGGCCATCATCAAGTTGAATATCAAATGTGATGGTTGAGTCTGATAAGTTTTCAATGCGGGCTAAAGTACCTTGGAAGCTATGAATTTCTGTTTTGCAGACATCTGATGAGGCTTGAATCTGGAATACGGCATCGGACGTTGGGCGACATTGGCAAGCAAGAATATAACCTTGCTCAGCTTCTTCTGGTGTTAACGCGTCTTCAATATAGCTTTCTTCTGGCATGTCATAACTACCGGACTCGCAAAATGCGCGGCAAGTTCCACATGCACCATCACGGCAGTCCAAAGGAATATTAATTTTTTGGCGATAGGCTGCGTCAGATAGGGTTTCGCCTTGAGCTACACTAATGAAACGTGTAACACCATCTTCAAATTGAAGTGCAACATTGTGGTTTGACATGGCATGTATCCTACAAAATATTTGAAACTTTTACCCTCAGCCAACAGTCCGTTTAGCTGAGGGGGGTATGTCTTAAAGGTGGTAAATATCAATGACTTGATTGATGTAGTCATTTTTCAAAACGACATACTTGCTCAAGATTTTTGGTTGATCACCTGAAAAATCGATCACATAACGTGACATACCGAAATAGCTGTAATTTGTCTTGTAACGGAAACTCAAGGTATTCCAGTTAAATCGAACAGTAACTTTGTCTCCGTCGCGATCGAGAACTTCAACGTTGGCAATATTGTGGCTTGTGCGTGTGTCTGGCATGGTTGCAGATGAGCGTTCGGTTTTGATACGGAACACTCGATCTTCTAAACCTTGACGGTCTGGATAATAAATAAGTGAAATTTCAGATTGCGGATCTTCAGTTAATCTATCGTCGTCATCCCAAGCTGGCATCCAGAAAGAAGCTTCTGGCGCATAGCATTCAAGCCAGTCATCCCATTGTTCATCATCTAAAAAGCGAGCTTCACGATAAAGAAACTGAGCAATATTTTCTAAAGTTGCTTTGTCTTGAGTACTCATGCTGTTTCTCCCTGATCAGCAATTTCTTTCTCTGTAGCAATCGCGTGTTTCATGGTTTTTAACCAATATTGATGCTGGGCCAGATACAGTCCTTCATCTTCAGTTTTGATACCACTTAATATGGGTTTTAAACCAATCTCGTTTGCTGCATCGTCCGGTCCATAAATCCAGTGTTTTGAACCACGGCACATGTCATTCCATTCAAGGGCAATACCTGCGTAGCCTGCCTGACAAGCACGGAACTCTTCTAGATCGTCTGGCGTTGCCATGCCTGAGGCATTGAAGAAATCTTCATATTGACGGATACGGCGTGCACGAGCTTCAGGTGCTTCACCTTTAGGCGCGATACAGTAAATGGTGACTTCGGTTTTATCGACCGAAAGTGGACGAAGTACACGAATTTGTGAACCGAATTGATCCATCAAATAAACATTTGGATACAGACAAAGATTACGTGAACGCTCAATCATCCATTTCGACATCGCTTCACCGTATTTTTCGGTGTATTCGTCTGCTTTTGGGAAGTTAGGACGGTCTTCTGGGTTTGCCCATTGTGTCCAAAGCAACATGTGACCATTTTCAAAGCCATACGAGCCACCGCCTTGTTTACCCCAAGAACCTGCACTCATCGCGCGGATGTTATCGGCAGCTTGAGTTTCTTTACGGTGTTGAGTTGTTGCTGCGTAATTCCAGTGAACAGCAGAAACGTGATAACCATCGGCGCCATTTTCAGCAGTGAGTTTCCAGTTGCCTTCGTAGGTATAGGTAGATGAACCACGTAAAACTTCCAAACCATGTTCAGACTGGTCAACAATCATATCGATGATTTTGGTGGTTTCACCCAAAAATTCTTCAAGCGAAGGAACATCGGGATTTAAGCTACCAAATAAGAAGCCTTTGTAGCTCTCAAAACGAGCTACCTTTTTAAGGTCGTGTGAGCCGTCTTGGTTAAAGCAGTCAGAGTAACCTGCGTCAGTTGGGTCTTTTACTTTGAGCAATTTACCTGAGTTATTAAAAGTCCAGCCGTGGAAAGGGCAAGTATACGTTGCTTTGTTACCACGCTTGTAACGGCAAAGTTGTGCTCCGCGGTGTGAACACGCATTGATCATGGCATTAAGTTCACCGTTACGGTTACGGGCAATGATAATCGGCTGACGACCAATATAAGTCGTGTAGTAGTCATTATTATTTGGAATTTGGCTTTCGTGTGCCAAGTAAACCCAGTTACCTTCGAAGATGTATTTCATTTCGAGGTCAAATAAGGCTTCATCAGTAAAAACTGAGCGGTGAAGTTTAAATTCACCTGTATCGATATTGTCTACAAGTAATTCATCAATACGGTCAAGATGGCTGGTATTGATTACAGGAATACGTGGCATGTCCGTTCTCCGACTTTCCAAAGGGTGGAAGTCATCAAGACCTTCGCTACGATTTAAAAGGTCTTGATATCCTAATATGTCAATGAAGCGTATAAACGCGTCGGGTGTTTAACTGCGAATGGATAAAGATAGATCGAATGTTGGCCAGTATGATTTCAATCGGTGCTATACAAGTGATCTATAACTTCATCGGGTTATTGCTTGTATATACCTTAAAAGAATGGTTAAACTGTGTCTAAGACTGAATTTGCATTTTAATATATCTTAAAGGTATGGAAACCTGATGGAACTAAGACATTTACGGTATTTTGTGGCTGTTGTAGAAGAACAGAGCTTCACCAAGGCAGCCGAAAAACTATTTATTGCTCAACCGCCTTTGAGTCGGCAAATCCAAAATTTGGAAAGTGAGCTTGGAATTCAACTCTTTGAGCGAGGAAGCCGCCCTTTACAGACCACGCCAGCAGGGCATTTCTTTTATCAGCACGCTGTTAAACTTTTGTCGAATGCTGAAGAAATAAAAAGTATGACCAAGCGTATTGGTCTCATCGAAAGAAGCATGACCATTGGTTTTGTCGGGTCTTTACTTTATGGGTTGCTGCCTCGAATCATTTATTTATTTCGTCAGCAGCAGCCTCATCTGAATATTCAGCTCATAGAATTAAGTACAACTGAACAGTTACAGGCCTTAAAAGAAGGCCGTATTGATGTCGGGTTTGGGCGTTTAAGAATTAGTGATCCCGCCGTGAGGCGAATTCTTTTACGTAAAGAGCGTTTGGTCGTTGCAGCGCATACCAGTCATCCAATTGCACAGCGCACAGAAGGGGTATATCTGGCCGATTTGATTGATGAAAAGATGTTTATGTATCCCACTTCACCGAAACCGAACTTCTCAACCCAGCTTTTGAATATTTTTGCCGAACATAGTTTGGTTCCCAAAAATATGCATGAGATACGAGAAATTCAATTGGCTTTGGGCTTAGTCGCAGCAGGAGAAGGGATCTGCATTATTCCAGCAAGTGCCGATACCATTCGATTTCCACACTTAAACTATATTCCGATTTTAGATAACGGCGCGGTCAGCCCAATTTTTATTACTGCACGGGCAATGGACAGAAGTGAAGACTTACAATCATTGTTCGACTGTATTTATCAGGTTTATGACTTGGAAGGGATAACTTATCAACGAACTGTTTTTACACTTGATCAGAACCCGATAGATGATTCAAATGGTATCGATTTTTAAATAAGGGAAGTGCATAGCATCAAGGTTGAAGCTATGCAGTTTTATATCTTATTGCACTTTCGCTGGGAAACCATCTTCTTCAAGTGCTTCGGTAATTTTATCGACGCTTACACTGCTTTCAACAGTCACGATTTTGGTCGCTAAGTCTACATCTACTTTTGCATTTGGATCGACATCTTGAATCGTTGCAGTCACACCACGTGCGCAGCCACCACAAGTCATATTTTCAATAAGTAGTTTCATATTCATACTCCATCAAGAATGAGATGTTTGTTTGGATAACACTGAGTCTAAACCTTGTCATGATTGTAAGGTCAAGACCAAATTTTTAAAAAAATATGCTTGACCTTCCCATGATGGGAATCTGTATGCTCAATACAGAATATTAAATTTTGCAGATTTGCAGAGGTGTTTGATGGACTCAAAAACCACAAAATTGCCAGCATATAGTGAAACACTCTCAATTGAGGGCATGACTTGTGCCTCCTGTGTAGGACGTGTCGAAAAAGCACTTAAGAAAGTTGAAAATGTAGAGATTGCCAATGTTAATTTGGCAACAGAAAAAGCCGTTGTTTATTCAAATCAACCGATTCAGCGCGAAGCACTGGTTAAAGCAGTTGAACGAGCAGGTTATGATGTTCCAAAAGCTGCGCCAGTGGAGTTGTCTATTGAGGGTATGACCTGTGCATCTTGTGTTGCACGTGTTGAAAAAGCCCTCAAAAAAGTAGACGGCGTTCAAGAGGCAACCGTCAACTTAGCAACAGAGCAGGCTTGGGTACAGGCAGATCCATCAGTCAATGTTGAAGACTTAATTCGTGCTGTTAAAAAAGCAGGTTATGACGCGAAAGCATCTGAAAAAAATCAAGATGAGCAACTCGATAAAAAAGCTTCAGAGTTAGACCAGCTTAAAAAAGATTTGATCATTTCGATTGTGTTGGCCTTACCTGTGTTTATTTTGGAAATGGGTTCACATCTCATTCCAGCTTTTCACATGTGGGTCATGCACACCATTGGTCAATACAATAGCTGGCTTTTACAGTTTGTTTTGACCACATTAGTACTCGTTTTTCCTGGTCGCCGTTTTTACCAAAAAGGGATTCCAGCCTTATGGCGTTTAGCGCCAGATATGAACTCGCTGGTCGCTGTTGGAACTTTAGCTGCCTACAGTTTCTCAGTCGTGGCAACCTTTATGCCGCAGGTTTTACCACAAGGCACGGTCAATGTTTACTTTGAAGCGGCTGCTGTAATTGTCAGTTTAATTTTACTCGGACGTTATTTTGAAGCAAAAGCTAAAGGACGTACTTCGCAAGCGATTCAACATTTGGTAGGAATGCAGCCAAAAACAGCCCGTATTCAACGTGATGGTCAAGTGGTTGAAGTTGCTGTTGCTGAAGTGGTCAGTGGAACTATTGTAGAAATTCGTCCTGGTGAGCGTGTACCTGTCGATGGTGAAGTGGTTGAAGGGCACAGCTATATTGATGAATCTATGATTACGGGTGAGCCTGTTCCTGTTGAAAAAATAATAGGGCAACAAGTAGTTGGGGGTACAGTCAATCAAAACGGTACTCTAAACATTCGGACAACCGCCGTTGGTTCTTCGTCTGTACTTTCACAAATTATTCGCATGGTTGAGCAGGCCCAAGGTTCAAAACTTCCGATTCAGGGCTTAGTCGATAAAGTCACTATGTGGTTTGTACCAGCTGTCATGCTAATTGCTGCAATTACTTTCTTGGTTTGGTTTATTTTTGGGCCAGAGCCTGCGCTGACTTTTGGCTTGGTGAATGCTGTTGCGGTACTGATTATTGCGTGTCCTTGTGCGATGGGGCTTGCAACACCAACATCGATTATGGTCGGTACTGGACGTGGTGCTGAGCTAGGTGTCTTGTTCCGTAAAGGTGAAGCTTTGCAGCTTTTACAAGAAGCACAGGTCGTTGCCGTTGATAAAACGGGTACACTCACCGAAGGTAAACCGACACTGACAGACTTTAATGTGCAATCTGGCTTTGAACGTAACCAAGTACTGACTTTAGTGGCCTCAGTCGAAGCCAAGTCTGAACATCCAATTGCTCTTGCGATTGTTCAAGCAGCAGAAAGCGAAGGTTTAAACTTATTACCAGTAACAGCATTTAACTCGATTACAGGTTCAGGTATTGAAGCGGAAGTTTCTAGTCAAAAAGTACAAATTGGCGCAGACCGTTATATGCACCAACTTGGTTTAGATACCAGCTCATTCCAAGCGATTGCTGCTCAGTTAGGTGAAGAAGGCAAAACACCCCTCTATGTTGCCATTGACCAGCAACTTGCAGCAATTATTGCCGTGGCAGACCCAATTAAAGAAACAACCTATTCTGCGATTGAAGCCTTACATAAATTAGGTCTCAAAGTGGCCATGATTACAGGAGACAACCGTCATACAGCGCAAGCAATTGCCAAAAAGCTGAACATTGATGAAGTTGTGGCAGAGGTTTTACCCGAGGGCAAAGTGGACACAGTTCGCCAATTGCAAAAACAGTATGGTCGCTTAGTTTTTGTAGGTGATGGCATTAACGATGCGCCAGCCTTGGCACAAGCGGACGTGGGCTTAGCCATTGGTACAGGAACTGATGTTGCGATTGAAGCTGCCGATGTGGTGTTGATGTCAGGTAGTTTAAAAGGCGTACCGAATGCAATTGCACTAAGTAAAGCCACCATGCGAAATATACGTCAAAACCTGTTCTGGGCATTTGTATATAACGTAGCCCTAATTCCAATTGCAGCAGGTGCCTTATATCCAGCATTTGGTGTGTTACTTTCACCGATGTTTGCAGCAGGTGCGATGGCACTTTCTTCGGTCTTTGTTTTAGGCAATGCATTACGCTTAAAACGTTTTCATGCGCCAGTACAGTAAGCGTGCTGAAAATCAACTTTTGGTTTAAGATCATGACAGCAGGTCTTAAACCAAATTTAGTATTTGAGGTGTGAGATGAATATCGGTCAGGCATCCAAACATTCGGGTATTTCGGCGAAAATGATTCGCTACTATGAAGAAATCGGTTTACTTGAAGCAGCTCAGCGTTCTGCTTCTGGCTATCGTATTTATTCAGAAACAGACCTTAAAACTTTAAACTTTTTAAAACATGCCAAAGAGTTAGGTTTTTCATCCGAACAGATGAAAGAGCTTATTTCACTTTGGAAAAATACCGATCGGCATAGTGCAGAGGTGAAAGCTTTAACCGTAAAACACATTGCCGAATTAAAGCAAAAAATTGCTCATTTACAGGAAATGGTTAATATTTTGCAGGCTTCAGCTGATGATTGCTGTGGTGACCAGCAGGCTTCGTGTGCGATTTTAGACCACATTGAAAAAGGTGTAGGGGTAAGTTAAATCTTATAAAAATAAAAAAGGAAAAATTATGGCTTATACAGCTTCTTGTCTTTGTAATGGGATTCAACTCCGTATTAATGCCGAATTAGAACCCATCATGGTTTGTCATTGTACACAATGTCAAAAAGCACAAGGGGCTGCTTTTGCGGCTATCACTCAAGTACAAAAAAGCGATTTAGAGATTGTACAGGGTGAAAATCTTTTGCAAGCGTATTTTGCATCGCTTAATAAAAAGAGAGTGTTCTGTAAAACCTGCGGTTCACCTGTCTGGAGTGAACGTTTAGATAAACCTGATGTAGTGCGTTTAAGAGTAGGGCTCATTAATGAAGAAATATCGACGCCAGTCATCTCTCATGCTTTTGTCAATTCACAAGTGAAGTGGTATCCAATTTGTGATACGGCTCACCAGTACCCAAATGGCGTCGAAAACCCTTGAAATATGTAGGTTTGAAGTATTTTATCCATTTGTAAAAAAACGTGAACAGCACTAGCCATGAATAAATAATGTGCTATAAATGTACTTAAGGTAATCGTAATATCTCCTCGATCCACAGGGAAACTTGGGACAGGGCAAAAGATACGATAAGACCTTATAAACAGCTAGCAAAGAGCAAATAAAAATGGATAGACACATTTTTTGAGTGCTCAACGTTGCAGAAAAGCCCGTGAAACGGGCTTTTTTAATGCCTATGAAAAGTTATTTCTAAGTGTGGGATAGCTTATGTTTCTAAACTATTTAAGAAAAAGTAATGTAAAAATAATAAAATATTTCAAATATACAGACTATTCTGTATTGCAATTTATTTTTATTAAGGGTACATTTAGTTAACGGTTTAAAGTTCAAGCTTAATAATGAACTCATGGTCGTTGTGGGAGATCTAAGAGCCTGCATTTTCCCCAAGATGCGGGTTTTTTTTATGCCTAAAAAAAGTAATGACTCAGCTGATCTAAAAATTTAATTCTTTGTTCTATAAAGTTTAAAAACCTACGAACGTAATAGGCCGTAGGTTTCTAAACACGTCTAAAAATTAAGCACGATATGCCTGACAAGCTTGAGCACACGCTAAACATGCTTTTGCACAAACCTGACAATGCTCATGTTCGTGTTTACTACACTCAGCTGCACATAGTTGACATGCATTAGCACATAGCTGCATGGCTTGTTCAGCAAGCTCGGAATGTCTTAGTTCTAAAGATGTGCATAACTGACAGGTTTCTACACAGGTTAAGCAGTGTTTGATACACTCACGCATCATATGCACATGCTCTTCTTGTAGGCATGCAGAGGCACAATGCTTACAAGCAAACATACATTCGATGCAGGCTTGAATAGAAGTAGATGCTTGATTAAACAGAGATTGATTTGGTTCTTGTGAGCTATTCATTTTAATATTCTCCTTTTGAAAGGCTATTATTAAAAAACCGAATATTGTTATCTTTTTTCATTTTATAAAAACATTTTTCCTATCGGGCACTTTGAAATGAAAGATCTACAAATGCTCAATACGAGATTAACCTCGTATAAGAATGTTACAGGTACTTGGTTAGCTAAATTCTAAAAAGACAGTAAAACCTTAAGAAGAGATACCTAAAAACAAAAAATAAAATTTGTTTGGATATAATACTTTTGGCTAATTTTTTAATGTATGAAAATTAGGCAAATTATTAGTGTGAACTTTAAGGGCACACGTAATGGAAAACATAGAACAGTACGCTCACGGAGCTGAGCATGAAGTCCACGTACACTGCAAACGATCATTAAGCACTTTAATACTGAGCTTGTTTGTATTAATTGCAACTGGTCGATAAAGAAAAAGCACCCACGGGTGCTTTTTCTGTATGACTTGACTATGGAAGGATTAAATTAAGAGCCTGTAAAGCCGCGGCGCTTTTTGTAGGCTTTACGATCATAAGAGGGAATATTGGACTTTTGAAGATCAATAGCCAATTGTTTTCTGCGTTGAAATTGCACTTCATTTAAAAGCGCATCATAGATTTTAGGTCGGTCAGTTTTAAACTTTTCTACATCCAGTGGAATCTTACTTTCCTCTTTAACAATATACAAAACTGAAACATTGGCATTGGTTTCATATACTGTCCAACCAACCCGTACTGTATAGAGGCCGGTTTTCTGATCCTTTCCTAAATAAGATTTAAAACCATCGGGATGAGGGCGTACATAAGCATTCATCATGCATCCTCCATCAACTATTTAATTCGATGAAAGCGGCGATCAATGAATTGATGGGAACGATACATCTATTCAGTAAAATCACGATTTTCATGTGTATATATATTGATCAATTTGATAATTTCAAGCTTTGTAATTTTTCTTTTTTGTGGGATGAAAAACGTAAGAATTTGTCTAAAAAAGATACAAAAATAACCGCTTCATTTTTATAGATAAATTAAGTCTATTTTTAACTTAAATTTGGTTTTTTTTAAATTTATGTGACGTATTGTGCAAATTTAAAATTGAATAATTTATAGTGAAGCTTGAGTTCATTTTTATTAATGATTTGATTTTAAAAAATAAAAAATATTTGTAATATTTCTTGTTACAACGATTTTGTCGACAATACAGGATTGTTTTTGACATATTTCGCCTAGCGTAATCAATAGAGTTTTTTGCCTATGGTGTCATTTTTATTTATTGGACTTGTAGTCACTATTTTGTTGACTCCAGGACCAACAAATACATTATTAGCCTCGGCTGGCATACAAGCAGGGGTAAAGCATTCTCTTAAGTTGATTCCGGCAGAGGTAATAGGTTACCTGATCGCAATTACCTCATGGGGTGTTTTACTTGAATCGGTGTCTCATTTCATTCCATGGCTTCCAGCCATATTAAAGCTGATGAGTGCGGGCTTTATACTCTATCTTGCTTTTAAACTCTGGATGACATCGTCTGAAGATATTAAGTTAGACCGACCCCTTATTACGCCAAAAGCTTTATTTCTTGCGACACTTTTAAATCCGAAAGCTTTACTTTTTGCTTCAGCAATTTTTCCACATGCAGCGTGGGAAATTCCTCATTTATATTTTATTCACATTGTTGTCTTTTTATCTTTAATTACCCCAATTGCTTTTTTATGGATTATGTTTGGAACAGTATTAATCTCAAATAAAGTCACTTGGTTAAATCAACGTAATTTACAACGTATTGCTGCATTTATTTTAACTTTTTTCGCCATGCCGATCGGCTATTCAGCGATTAGCTCATTTTAGACCTAACAAATTAATTTATATTAAAAAATTTAATATACAGGAGTTTTTTCATGAAGAGATTAAAAGTTGTTATTAAAGACCAGTTTGACCAAGAAAGTATTGCTTTAGCAAAGGTTAGACCTGCGAACGATCAGAAATTAGAGCTGTATAAAAGTGTAGAGCATATCGAAATTGATGACGATATTATTCTACCGAATATGGATTTACTCTATGAAAACCCAAAAGATGGAAAAATTTATAAATTAGTTGGCCCGTTTAATGAAGATGAATTATAGAGGGGCGAAGGAAAATCGATTTTTTCATCTGTTTTTAGTGTTGCTTAAAATAAAAGCAAACTAACGTATAGACACAATTAAAATCTTGAATACCAAGGGGTCCTTATGGGACTATGTTTCTGCAAAAATGTGACCTAATCCACATTTTTGTATTTCAGGACTAAGTGGTGTTCACTAAGCCCATTTCTTCAATGAGAAGTAGAAATGGGCTTTTTTTATGGAAATTTATTCTTTAAAAGTTTCATCTAAAGCTTGCTGGACTGCTTCAATGCGAGATTTGCAAGCTTTATAAGCACTAATGGATTCTTCAACAATCTTCATCAAATTATCAATATCCGGGCTTTCCTGAGATTCAAGTAATTCGGCATTTCGCTTTAAAATGTCATGACCTTCTTTAAAAGTCAGTTCTTTATTATTCATTTGGAATTACCTCGGTAATATTAGCCTTAATCGCTCCATCTTGCATATCAACAGTAATGGTAGAGCTAGTGATTTGGTGAATGGAACGAATTGCTTTGCCTTCTGATCTTACAATTGCATAACCTTTTGCTTGAATTTGTTTCGGGTTTTGCAAAAGAATTTCTCGCATAAGGGATTCAGTTTGCGACAAAGAAAATTTAACTTGTTGCTGTGAAACAAATTGAATGCGTTCTTTTATCTGCTCAAGGAACTGGTGAGCTGAATTAAGCTGAGCTTGGGCAGAGGATTTAATATGTTGTAGATATTGATCACTCTTACTTTGGTAGGTCGTAATTTGATGTTGAGACAAGAGTTTGATTGTTTGCAGGTTGTCTACAGTTTCTTGTACACGTTCAACAATATGGTTGCGAATACCCGCAATCACTTTACTTGGAGTATCAAACGAACGGTGTGCAATCTCGTCAAGGATAGTACGATCTTTTTCATGTCCAATACCGACCCAAATCGGCACGCTGCGTTTACAGAGGAGGGCGGCAAGCTCATAATCATTTAAGTAAGCTAAGTCATTTACAGCGCCACCCCCGCGAATAATTACAATCAGGTCGGGTGGAAAGTTAAAATTATTTGCCCATTGTTTTAAACCTGTTGCCAACGACTCCATAAGACTGACTGCAGCCGTATTTCCCTGAAAGGTTGCACTTTGATAAACAAAATGACAAACCCCATTTCGCTCAAGGGCATCTGCATCCTTTTTAAAGTCCCCTAAACCTGCAGCATTTTGAGGAGCAATAACTAAAACATTTTGAATATCAAAAGGAGTAGGGAGAAGTTTATTCTTATGAATCAAACCTTCTTGAGTTAAACGTTCTACAATTTGTTGATAACGTTTTGCAATTTCCCCAAGTGTAAAACTTGAGTCTATTTCTTCAATATTGACTGAAAATCCATATTGCGGATCGAAACGCGCTCTAATTTTGATTAAAACGTTTAAATCACTAGCTAACTCAATACCTGTTTCACGTTCAAACTTGAGAACAATTTTACTTGCTGAAAATTTCCAGATGGTCGCTTTACAGCTTGCAATGACCTTGTCGGTGTCAGCATCTTTTTCTGCAAGCTCTAAATAATAATGTCCACCTTTAACATTTAAATTACGAATTTCCGCTCTCACCCATACAGGCTCGTCAAAAGTCAGGCGTATGATTTCCTGCACTGTACCGAGATATTCACTGAGAGAGAGCTGAGGATCAGACATATAAACTATAAATGATGGGTTGAAACTAGATAGTATAAAAGCTACCCAAGCATGGCAATTGCTGTCTATGAATAATGGGTTCTGTTTAAAATAAATACAACAATTTAGAGCGTTAAAATTGAAATTGAGGGGGCTTATTTAATTTGAGCGGATAAAAAGAAAAATTAATAAAAAGATAATTCTTAATAATTACAACCGATTAAAAAATAAAGTTTGCTTTATAAAATATATAAGCGTATAAAGCTTACTTCCAATTGCGGGGTGGAGCAGTCTGGTAGCTCGTCGGGCTCATAACCCGAAGGTCGTTGGTTCAAATCCGACCCCCGCATCCAAAATATTATGCTCTGTGATGTACTACTTTTCATGATACGAAATCATGGAAAGCAATTAGCTTATAAATAACCCTATATCAAGCTAAATATTAAATTCTAGACGAATTGTCCATACCTTAAATCTAGCGTTCTAATTAAATACCGTTAAATCACATGAGCTCAGTGATGAGTGAATGATTGTGAATATAGTAAATGAGTGGCAAATCGCCACAGCCGTAAATGGCAATGAAATTAATGTGAGGATTGTTCCTCACGTCCGTAAGCAAAACTCGCTTGATGGTTATCGTTGGGTTGAGGTTGGAAAGAAAATTCAGCTTCAAACTGGTGAAGAAATTGAGTTAAACCAAGACGGAAAAAGCTTTTATGCTGGGTTTAATCAACTTTATCGTTTAAATACATATTGTTGATAAAATCATGGTAATAAAGCAAAAAAACCTATCCCTTTTAAAGGAGATAGGTTTTTTTATATCAAGAAGAAATCTAAATAATTAAAGTTATAAAAAGACGAAAGTGATGAAAAAGGTCTTATTATTATTTTAGCTATATTTAATAACTAAATTAGCCTGCTCTCCAGAACTGACGCCCCATGACCTTAAAGTTTTTACCGTTCTCTTCGGTGACACGTCGGTCTCTAAATTTTTCATTTAAACTATGCAAAATTAAAGAGCCATCTGCCTCTTTAAAAATTTGTTTAATCATGCCTTCACCAGCAAAATAAACGGCATAGATTTCACCATCAATTACTTCTGTTTGAGAAATATCAATACCGACCAGATCACCATCTTTGATGTAATCGGTCATACTATCGCCCTTAGCTTTAATAATACGCATGCATTCCTGAGCAACACGTTTTTCTTTAAAGAATGAAGCGGGGAAAGGAATTTTCCCATTAATTGCATCAAAATGAAATTCGATTGATTCGCCTGTACCACAAGAAAAACTCGCTTCAACTACTTCGATCCAGACATATTGGTCTGCTGCATCGTTATTCACGACAGTAGGACTAAATACATCACTTTCTCTAAAAGAGTCTTCTGAGTTTCCTGTAGTAAGCCAATAAGCATCTACACCTAAAAACTGTGCAATGAGTGGAAGAAAAGCAGATTTTAAATTCTTCCCTGATTCTAAAGCTTGATAAGCAGGCTGAGACATCTTTACTGCTTCAGCAACCTCTGCCTGTGTTTTTTTAGCTTTAATCCTTGAATCTTTTAAACGGTCTTTAAGAGCCATAATGATCGCACCAGCTAACTTATAACAAATATATAACTTAAGTTATATTTAGTAAAACAACTATAGTTATTGACTAATAATAACTATAGTTATAATATCAGTTATAAGGACATATTGATAGAACGAAAATAATATTTTATTTGAAATTTATTTCTTAATTTTATCAATACCTTATTAAGAAATTAACGATTATTCTGCCTCACTGGACGACAGAATATAAAAATGGCGATAGTCGATGAGTGGTTTGTAAAGACTATTAAAAACAAGAAATGGAATAAAAAAAGCCCGATTCCGTGGATCAGGCTTAATGTTCGTCGATAAAGGGTATCAAGAACATGAAGAATCTAACAAAGAATTTAATGCTTCACAAAAGTTTCCGATATACGGCAACGTGTTATCTCAACTTTTTGGTCAAAAAAGAGAGGTTATCTAGCGGTGCAGTTCTACTGAGGCTTATGTTATTCATAGTGGTTTAAAAAGAACAAGATCGACTAGATTAAATCTGTGTACATAGCAGAGTTAGATATAAAAATATGAAAAATAACAAAGCAGTAGCCATGATTATTTTTCAAAAAATTACGCTTTAGGCAGGATTAAATTATGGAAAATTTTTTAACTTCAAATGGGCTAGCTGCCGCTTTTAATCTCTATGGCACTGTCATGATGGTGGTTTTAGCAGTGAGCTTAGTTGTTGCAGTAGTTTTAATTATGCGGTTTCCACGTTCACCTCAAGAATGGGTCGTGGGTTTGATTTGTACGGTTGTTTCAAGCTTGACTGGTGGCTCATTCATTATCATGAAATGGAATTTACATGAGTGGGTGACAGATATATGGGGAATGATCACTTTAGGTGGATTCTTCTTTATTTGTGGCTTACCTGGTTGGGCAATTGTGAGGTGGATATTTAATTTCATTAATAAACAAGAAGGAAAAACCATTGTTGAAGTCATGAAAGATCTAAAAAAAGCGAAAGATGATATCCAAAGCTAATAGCTGTTTGGCCCTAATAAAGATGAGGACAACTCTTATGAATATTGAGCAATATTTAGATGCACTAATAAAACGCGAAGGTGGCTATGTAAATGATCCACTTGATCATGGGCATGCGACTAAATTTGGAATTACACAAGCCGTTGCTCGTAGTTATGGTTATCAAGGTACAATGGAGAATTTAACCTTAGAGACAGCCAGACAAATTTATAGGAATCAATATTGGCTTGAGCCGCGATTTGATCAAGTTAATTTGATCAGCGCACTTGTTGCTGAAGAGTTATTCGACACGGGTGTGAATTGTGGTATTAGTTTCACAAAACCACTTTTACAACGTGCATTAAATTTATTGAATAGGCAGGGCAAAGAAGGCTGGGTAGACCTTAAGGTAGATGGTGAATATGGGCCAGCCACTTTGCAGGCTTTAATAAAATATATTAAAAACCGTGGTAAGGAAGGTGAAAAAGTGCTGGTACGGCTTCTTAATATTATGCAAGGCCAGCGCTATATTGAAATTACGGAAACAAATCCGAAGCATGAGCAATTCTTTTATGGATGGCTTGCTAATCGTATCAGCTTATAAAAAAGCCAACTTGCTAAAGCTATTGAGTTATAGCCTTACAAGTTGGCTCACTTTCATAAAATAGTTTTATTGAGTAATAAGTAAAACTGCTAAAAGAAAAAATATACAACCACTGACTTTATTGAGCTTAGAAAAATTATTTCCGGCAAGCATCTTCTCTTTGAATATAGAGGAAAAGTTGGCATAAACTAAATGAATTAAAAATCCGATCAAGCAGAATGTTAAAGATAAATCCAAAAACTGATTTAATATTTCTTTTTTAATATCAATAAACTGTGGGAAAAGGGCAATAAAAAAGACAATTGTCTTTGGATTAAGTAGTGAGGCAAACAACCCTTGATAGAAAAGCTTTGATTTTTTTATCCCTTTTTCATTATGTTCAGTTTCTAATAAGTCTTGAGTTGGGGATTTTTTAATAAAATTTTTATAACCTAAGTACATTAAGTAAAAGGCCCCAATAAATTTTAAAGCAGTGAAGATAGTAGGGTTGCTAGTAATAATAAGTCCGACACCGCTTGCAGAAATCACGGCGATAATAAACATACCAATAATTAAACCACTAATACCAAATAAAGCTGTCCTCACACCATAATTTATTGAATTTGTTACTGTAAATAAAACGCCTGGGCCTGGGCTTGATAAAGTAAGAAAAGCAATGGTTATAAAAACTAAAAGACCGCTCACGTTGATACTTCCTGTTTATCATCAATATGTTAATTGCATGCCTACTTTAAAGCAGAATAGGAACAATGTATACAGACAAGTATGTATAATTTATAAAAAAGTAAATTAAAGGATGGTATTTGAAAGTTCCTACACAATTTTATTTTTTAAACTCTAAATTATTTGAAAATTAAAAATCCAATGCTTTAAAAAGTATTAAATATATTTAATTAATATATAGATACAGTGTTAGAAAATTATATTTAAATATCATTGAAAATCAGATAGAAAGTTAAAATTTGATACCTTCGTATTCAATAAGAAATGAATTAATTAAGATATCGATTGCAATTCGTTAAGAAGCGTGTATAGTCGACACTAACTACAAAAATATTCATGTTACCCAAAGTCTCTCTTTTCGCAGTTTTATTTATAATCCTCCGTATATTTTTAGATATTTAAGTAGAATGTGTATTTTTTAGTTCTATTGGTTTGCCCAATAATAAATGATAATGTTTTTAAAAGTTAGGATTAATTTATGTCTAATACTACTGGTACAGTAAAATGGTTTAATGAAACTAAAGGTTTCGGTTTTATTCAAACTGATGAAGGTAAAGATGTTTTTGCACATTTTTCTGAGATTCAAACACAAGGCTTTAAAGTTCTTTTAGAAGGTCAGCGTGTTCAGTTTACTGTAACACAGGGTAAAAAAGGCCCACAAGCTTCGAATATCACAATTGTGACGAATGCTTAAACTAAAGTAATTTGATGATTTTAGACGATTTGATCTGTAGTGATTTGCTCAATTAAACGGCTCTAATCATCAAGATAGTTAAAAAACCCACTTCTTCCTTTGTGGGTTTTTTATATGGATAATTAAATAAGTTGATTATTTGTTTTATATAATATAGAAATTAGAATTGTGTTGTATAAGTTGACTTTATAACTGGTATAAAAATGGATATTTGTATTGGCGGTATTTTAAACGGTAAAGTAAGAAAGAATAATGAAAATTATTTCTCTATAGGAAATCCTCATTCAGATGATGTAACGGAATATCACAAGCAATATTTCCATTTGGATGGAAAGCTTTTATCATTTTGGGTGTGTAATGAAATCAATTTTCAAGAAGCCTCCAGAATAGCTGAAAGTTTCTTTAAAAAAGAACAAAGTTGTTATTAAGTAAATTTTAATTAAATACTTTAAGTCTGGTAAGTCTATTTCTTTAATGAGATAAGCTAAAAATTATTTTTAATTATATATTTTTAACAATTTAGATTAATTTGTTATTCATAAAGTCATAAGTAAAGAGTAATCTTAGCTCAGAATTTAAAATCGTTGTAAAATTAAACTTAACATTCATGAAAATTTATTAAATTTTTCTTGTCTTAACGGTGCATGACTTACGTCATAAATAATATTTCTTTTTGTAGTATATCTAAAGGAAGGAAATAATTCTAAATGTTGAATATAGTACAGCCTAATATTTGCTTCATTGGTAGCAGTAATTTGTCTTTAGCTTTAATTGGAGGTTTAGTTTTAAAAGGCTTTCAAAGAGAAAAAATTAATCTAATAGAGGAAGTCAAATTTGAGAATCAAATCATTCTAAAGCAAAAGCAACATGAGGTGAAAAAGGCAGATATAGTTGTTCTATTACTAGACCCAAAAGACTTAAAGGCTATACTGGCGCCCTTAAAAAAATGGTTAGCTGATAAAACTATTGTGTCGATGATGGCCGGAGTTAATATTAAACAATTAATGAGTATTACGGGTTCAAAAAAAATTATCAGAGTCATTTCTAATCCCCCTGTATTAACTTATACAGGTACCCATGTGTTAATTGGTTCAGACTATTTAGAGCCTTTAGATAAAGAAGTGATAGAAACAATTTACTCAGCAACAGGGCGAACCTATTGGGCAAATTCAGAATCCCAAAGTGACGCGATTATTGCTTTATCGGGTTCAGGACCAGCTTACTTCTTCTATATTCTCGACAGTATGGTGAAAACAGGGGTGTCTATGGGGCTAGATAAGCAATTTGCTTTAGATCTAATACTTCAAGCTGCATCAGGCGCTGTAGAAATGGTTCGTAAAAGTAATGTTCAGCCTAGTGAGTTATGTGGCAAGGTCACATTAGCGAATGGTATTACAGAGTCTGCATTACGAATGTTTGAATTAGGCAACCTCTCTGATGATATTCGGCTTGCTTTAAAAGCAGCTTACCATCGTAGTAAAGAAATAAGCTTAGAAATTAATGCAGAAATTACGAGACACTAGCTTTAGCTGATTACAAAGTACCTTCCAAATGTTAACGCTTTATATTTGGAAGGTATTTTTTTAACCACCATAGTTTAGCCGTATAAAGGTAAAGCAAACATTATCTTTCAAAGAACCATCAAAACGGCTACTTTAAAAATCAATTATTAGCTCAAGTTATGGAATTTGTAGGAAATACTCCCAAATAATAAAACCTAAGCCAAACCCTAGCATTGAATAGAGCGTAATAATAAATAGTACAAAACTAGCTTTATTTTTCTTTCTTAAAAAACTCATGTTAGCTACCTCGTGTCTAGATAGTTACTATCATGAAGAAAGACAAGGTGTAATCATAGATACAGAATTTTTTCAAAAAAATATAACAGATGGGTAGGTGTTATAACCTCATCTTTAATTAAGTTTTTCTTCAAATTTATGACTGAAAAAAGACTAAAGTATGGTGAATCTAGAAGCATGAGAGGAATACATAAAAATTATTTCTACATTGTTTTTTAATGATAATTTATTACTCATGTTGTGTGAAAAATAATCATTTACAATTGAAAGAAAATATTTCTAATTAGTTAAAAGTATTAAATAAAATTGTGAAACATTTAACATTAGTTTGACTATTTGTGTTCCGTTATAGTGCAATTTTACATAATATGGGTAGTTCTTACATTGTTTTAAATTTATTTGCACTCAATTACAATTAAGTCTTCATAATCAGAAGATGAATTTTTTTATTTTCAATTATTTATAATAATATTGAGGAGGAAGAAATGCCAAAGTATTTAGCTATAGCGGAGAAAGTATACAAGGAAATTAAAAAAGATAATTTATTTACTGAAGATACCATTCAAAATTTAAATTGTTTAATTAGCTTGATTCGCAAAGCAATTAAAGGTACTGAGTTCAAACTTAAGTACAATTTTATAAATTTTGAAGAATGCTTAAATCAATTTAATAAAGAAAAATCAGTGCATATTGATTTAAGTCTTATGCCCAAGTTTAAAAATGAAGATGAATTCATTTTGTGGCTTGCAGGCTTTATTGAGCGAATGACAATTGGAGGGAAAGAGAAGCTTCCTCCAATTTCAAACTATATTCCAAAAGGCTTTAAAATTGATCAAACCGAAATTCCTGTGGCTGCTGAACCAAGCAAAGAAGAAAATGCTGAGATGATTATTAACTACTTTAAATCTGAGGATTTCATTAAAAATAATAAAATATCCTCTTAAATATAGAAGTATTTGTCCACCTTACTTCTATATCTGGCTGATAATATTCAGCTACCGCCTTCTGGGGCGGTTTTTTTATTTAACAAGCTTAAATGATCAGCATATAAAACTTATCAAAAATGTCAGTAAATATGGAAATGTTTTATAAAGAATTAATAATGACATAAAAAATAATAAGTTGGAGATTATATTGTTATTTTTATTAAAATATTTTTCACATAAAAATAATCTTAAATTACGTATAGAAACATTTACTGGTACATAATTTCCAAAAAAATAGGATGATGAAGAGATGAATGAGAATGCTGAACTCATTAAATATTTAGATATTGCCGAAAATGTATACGAAAATATGTATGAAAAGTACCAGATTACGGATAACCCTGTAACTAATCTCAATAGAGTGATGGCAGAAATTAGAAAAGAAGCCGAACAAAATGATTTAAAGTTAAAATATACCAAAATTGATTTTGAAGAATGTTTAACTAAGCCTCTTTCTGAAAGAGAGATAAAGGTTGACTTAAGTCTACTTCCTCGTTTTGAGTATAGAGATGAGTTTATTTTGTGGCTCACTAATTTTATTAGAAATATTAGTGTGCAAAAAAAGTTTGTAAAACAAAAGTACTATTTTAATTAGCTTTATAAACTTTTTAACTACTCAAAACTATTAATAAATTTTATAGAACAGCGATATAAAAAGAAAAATAAAGTGCACCTTTGTAGAGGTAACTTACATGAAGAATATTACTGAAAAATCACTTTTTGATGTCTTTACCCAGCATCAAGCTTATCTCTACCGAGCATCATCGCGATCGGTAAATGAACTTTATAAGTTTTTTAATAGTGAAACGATGGTTATGCTTGATCGGTTAAGCAATTTAATGAAAGAGCTGAATGAAACTGAGAAGTTTGCTCTTGCTGGTGGAGAGTATACAACTCAGCATCTAAAAAACATCCAACTTGTTATTTCGAACTGGTTTAATTCAATTAATACTGTTTTACCGGAAATGTTTACTCATTCGGCAACTGCTTTGGCTATATATGAGTCAAACTATATGGCCAAACTATTTGGTAAGGTTATTAAAGATTTAGAGGGAGAGCAGCTTTATCAGTCAATAAAACGAGTGCCTTTGGCTGGAGGTGCCTTGGTTGATGAATCCTTAGCTCAAATTGGTGAAAATGCCCTTCAACGCATTGAATATGCTATTCGGGATGGTATGAATACCGGAATGACGCCTCAGCAAATCATCAAACGTATTACTGGTACAAAACGCCTTAAGTACGAAGATGGATTGCTCAACAGTACCAAAATCGATATTGAAAGAATTATTAGAACGCTACGTAGCCATATATCAAATCAGGTCTATTTATATAACTTCAAAAATTTTAATTTTGAATATGTAAGGTTCGTGAGTGTTTTAGATGGCAGGACTTCTAAAATCTGTGCAGCCGTTGATGGTTCTATTTGGAAACTGAATGACTCGGCGAAAAGAGTGCCACCTTTGCATCCGAATTGCCGAAGTATTCTGGTTCCTGTCAGTAAGGATGGAAGGCTTATTGGGAACCGATCTTTCGTTATGGATGAAAGAAAAGTACGAGATATTCCTAAAGATGAGCGGACTCAGTTAATGGGCCAAATAGATGCAAATATTTCCTTCAAAGAGTTTTTTAATCTGACCGATAATTTTTTCCAAAAAGAATGGTTAGGCCCTAAACGTTATAAGTTATATAAAGAAGGGCAATTTGATTTTGATAAATTTTTTGATCCAAAGGGGCGGCTCTATACTTTGGATGAATTGAGAAAATTAGATGAACGAACTTTTAAAATACTTGGGTTATAGCTTCATCGTTCTCCACCAAAATAATAACGCCAATAAACTCACACATGCGCCTAGGCCACATACGCCGAGCCATCCTGCATAAGCATAAGTCGCTGTTGTGCTGATTGCACCCAGTCCACTACCTACTGCATAAAAGAGCATGTATAGACCCACAAGACGACTATGTGCTTCTGGGCGAGTACGAAAAATCATACTCTGGTTGGTCACATGCAGGGCTTGTCCACCTAAGTCGAGCAATACTATGCCAATCACCAGCGCCCAAAGTGAGTAGGTCATAAGTGAAAGCGGCCACCATGCGAGCAGCAATATTAACAGTGCTGCCAAGCTTGTGCGCTGAGCATATCCGCGGTCGGCCCATTGGCCAGCACGAGTGGCGGCTAGAGCACCGATTACACCGAACAGTCCAAAAGACCCAATTACAGTATGCGAAAAGTTATAGGGTGGTGCACTTAACGGTAGTACCAATGCGCTCCAGAGAATATTAAATGCCGCGAACATGAGTAAGGCTAATACACCGCGTACTTGTAGGACTTTTTCTTGGCGCAGTAGCTTTAACATAGAAGATAGAAGTTGCGGGTAGCGCATGGTAACAGGCTGAACATTTAAATGAGGCAGACGTTTCCAAAGCGGCAATGCAATCATGAGCATGATGATGGCTGCGCAAAAGTACACGCCGCGCCAACCCGCTATATCACTTATTCCTCCTGAAAATACACGGGCAAGCAGTAATCCAATGAACACACCACTCTGTGCAGTACCAATCACATGCCCTTGCTCATGTGGGGCCGCAGCACTTGCAGCATAGACAATAAGTCCTTGTGTCATGGCTGTGCCGAGTAGGCCAACCGCAAGCATTCCTGTCAAAAGAATAATCGTAGAGTGGGCAAAGGCAACCATTAGCAATGCAGATATTAAAGCCAGTAGTTGCAGTGTCATTAACCGACGCCGATTTATAAGATCACCTAACGGCACTAAAAACACGAGGGCAAGTGCACAACCTATTTGAGTGGCTGTAACCACACCACCAATGGCGGCATGACTCACATTAAAGTCACTCGCCAAGATGTCGAGCAAAGGCTGTGCATAATAGACGTTTGCTACGCTTGCACCACTTGCTATAGCAAATAGCAAAACTACGCTACGAGGTAGGTTCGAATGCGTTTTATTGTTATCTACCGGAGACATTGAAGATACAAGGGAGGCTTTCATTATTCTAAATCCATCCAATCTAGTTTTAAAATGCAACTAGTTGAATGTTAGATCGACTGGTTTTAAAATGCAACTAGATATCTTGTTACTGATTATTGGTAAGGAAACTCAATGGCTAACTCTACATTGATGAAAGAAGAACCTTGTCCTGTTGCACGCTGCGTCAATCTGATAGGAGATCGCTGGTCACTGCTTATTGTGCGTGATGCTTTTGATGGAATGCGCCGTTTTGGAGATTTCCAGCGGAGCTTAGACGTTGCACGAAATATTCTTTCTGACCGGCTGAAAAAGTTGGTGGATGTTGGTGTTCTTGAAATGCAAGATGCTTCAGATGGTACGGCTTATCAGGAATATGTGCTAACCCCTAAAGGGGAGAGTTTATTTCCTGTGATTGTTGCTCTACGTCAATGGGGAGAACACAACTTATTCGAAAGTGGTGAGCGCCATTCTCTGTTAATTGATAAAAATACAGGTCAGCAAATTCCATTTATGGCACCAGTCACAGCAGATGGAAAAGTGCTAAAAGCCTCTGATACTCAAGTACAAAAGGTGAAATAAAATAAGAGAATAGAAAAATTAACCTTTTTTAACTTAAATTTTGGGAGATTAGTTGCTAACCTTGCGCGTCAAATTAAGGTGAGATTATGAGATTTATATTCCTCTTTATAAGCGCAATTTCAATTCAATGTTATGCAGCATCGGAAGCGATGGAACTCCATTACTGTGAAACTGTGAAAAAAGCAGCGAGTGGCGTGATGGATGCTAGACAACATGAAGTGCCAGCTAAAGAGTTACATGACATCGCCAATCATCTTGAAGAGCAACAAGCCAAACAACTTTATCAAGAGCTTATTAAATCTGCATATTCTTCAAAATTATTTGAAGACCCTCTCATTAAGTCAAAAGCTGTCGAAAATTTTCAAACCACGTGGCATGAACAATGTTTGGCAAAAGAATTAGCTAAAAATATGTGAGTGTTAGGGGAAATGGCTAGCTTAGGTTGGAAGATAGAACTTTATTTCTTACTTACCTCTTAGTTATAAAAAGCCCTCGGAATTTCAGAGGGCTTTTTGTTGTTTATAAGTTAAGATCAAATTATTTAACTATGTAAAATTAAGAAATTGGCAAGTTCATACTCTTCTGTAGTTAAAAGTGTTGATTCGAGGTTAATTTCTTCAAAGTTTCCTTTAATGCTGTCAATTAGGAGAACGCTTTTTTATAGATGGGCGAATAAATTAAATTGGTTTAAATTTTCTTTAAATATATTTAATTTTAGCTTTAGTATCTATAAGTTAATATAAAGAGCTTTATTGTTATTTTCGTAAAAATAAAAAATAAAAATTGTTTTTAAGTTAATGTTTTTTAAAATTATATATATTTTATATTTACATTAATAAGATTGGATACAGGTGCATAATTTATTATTAAATTTATATCATTTACATTAAATAAGCTATTTACCCTTTGCGAAGAATATTCAACGAGCGGTATAAATCTGGTTGATTGAAATAATGAATAAATAACCCCAACCTTGAATTTACAAGTAGGGATATAGATTGGAAATGTGAAAAAGCTACCCATAGGTAGAAATACTCATGAATTAAGTTAAAGGATATTGGTATGAAAGCTATTTTAACGAAGAAAATTATTAGCTGTATCGCAATTAGTGGTGTTTTAAGCTTCAGTGCATTTGAGATTATGGCAGCGAATCAACAAACTATAAATGATGGGAAGAATCACTCTAAAATATTAAATGAAAACCATGAAAATTTGACTGATAGTCAAATTTTCAAGATATTAAGTACAGCTAATAATGGTGAAATTAAGCAGGCAAAAACTGCATTACCAAAACTAAAAATGGATGAAGCTAAGAAATATGCTGAAATGATGATTAAAGAACATTCAGCCAATGAAAAAAATGCACAAGCGTTGGCAAGTCGGTTACAGTTGATTTCACAAACCAGTAATCTTAGTAAATCATTGCAAAATGATAGTGATAAAATTGTTAGTAAGCTTAATCAAATAACATCAGATACTGATAAAAATTATATGATGAGTCAAGTTAAAGTTCACCGTAAAGTTTTAACGATAATTGATAAGCAGTTAATACCAAACACGAAAAGTTCTGAATTAAAAAATATGCTCGTACAAACACGTGATGCTGTTGCGAAACACCTAAAAGCAGCTGAAGATATATTTAAAAATATGAAATAGTATATAATTATTATCTTTTAAAAATACATTTAAAAAGCCTAGTATTAATTAACTAGGCTTTTTAAATTGCATATACATAAAATCATAATTTCCTGCAGGGTAGTGTAAAACTAGAATGTTATGGGTAATGTTTAATCTAGCGAAATATAATGATTATGGGATAAAGAATGATATAATTGTGAAGATTATTTGAATAAGAATTTTTATTGATGAGAAATAATTTCTTTAATGAATAACATCTTCTTACTTAATAGGGGTATTTATGAAACATAACTAACCTAAAGGTGAATTATAATAATAATTGTCAAGCATACTTCAAAAGTTCTTTTAATATTCTAGCTCTTTTGAAAGACACTAGATTTTAAAATATAGGGAGTAAGAAAATGGTAAATACAAAACAATCAAATTCAGTTGGTAATCATACGACTCAAAAAGAGCCATCTTCTAATGGTAATGTATCAAATAGCAAACCATTACAAGACATTTCATCCACAATTGATAATGCTCGTCCAGATTTAAACTCTCCACCAACTAATAACAATCATGTACCCGATATGAATGAAGGGGGAGAGAATTTGGTTGCTACAGGTGCAGGAACCTTGGGAGGAGCGGCGGTAGGTGCTGCATTTGGTGTTGTTGGCGGCCCTCCAGGTGCAGTTGTTGGGGGGATTATTGGTGGTGTGGTAGGGGCAATAGCAGGTAATGATATAGCTCAAACAAATAATCAAAAAGATGATAGTAATGACTGGCAAGAAGAAGATAATTATTGGCGAGAAAACTATAAAAAAATGCCATATTATACTGAAAACAAGAATTTAGAATATGATCGTGATTATCGGGCGGCTTATCGTTTAGGTTATGAAAATCGTGTAGATAATAATGCAGAAATTAATTTTTCCGAGGTTGAATCCAAATTGAAAGCTAAATGGGAACAAGTTAAAGGCAGTTCACGTTTACAGTGGGAGGAAGCTAAATTTGCTGTAGAAGATGGATGGAAAAAAATTCATCCTTAAGTCATTTAATACTTAGAAAGTCTCCTCAATGGGGGAGACTTTGCGATAATATACTTTTGAGCTAATTTTTAATTTCAATATCAATAAAAACTTAATGATGGGTTTAATCATAAAATATTAACTATATTTTCATTATTCTTTTTTCTTTAGGCATTTAAGTATTTGAACAATTAAGCGGGCACTCTTCATTTTTCTGCCTTCTTCTTGATAGTACTGTTCAAAAAGGGCATAGAAGGAGATATGGATTTTTTCAGACTCAGGATTAGCCTGTTCAGATTGTAATTCTAATAATTTTTAGCGGCCCATTGTTCACACTCATTCGCAGTATCTCGAGTAGCTGTATAACGTTTGCCTAAATAACGGACAGTGATACGCCACGCGTCTCCGCGCTTAACCGGCTTTTGCATAATAACACTCCAAATTTCATGGTACTGCAATGGAAATATAAAGCGTTTTTTAATGCGAATTTTGAATTGACCTATAGACAATAACAAAACCACCTAATTCTTTCGAATTAAGTGGTTTTTGAATTTTGGAGCGGGAAACGAGACTCGAACTCGCGACCCCAACCTTGGCAAGGTTATGCTCTACCAACTGAGCTATTCCCGCAATGTGAGCACATTATAGAGTGTTTCATTAAAGTGTCAACACTCTTGTGATCTAATTGAACGTTTAATCAGCACGACGCCAAACTGTACCTTGACGTGTATCTTCAAGAACTACGCCTTGCTCAAGTAAAGACTGACGAATACTATCTGCTTTAGCAAAGTCTTTTGCTTTTTTCGCATCAACACGTTGTTGAATGAAATCTTCAATTTCAGCATCAGACAAAGCAAGTGCATCTTGTCCAATATCTGATTTTAAGAAATCGTCTACATTGTGTTGTACCAAACCTAAAATGTTGGTGAGGTGACGTAATGTCGAATAAAGCACAGTCGCTAGGTCAGCTTGCTCTTCTTTTACAGCACGGTTTAACTCTTTGTTCAGTTCAAACAATACAGCCATTGCTTCAGCAGTGTTGAAATCGTCACACATTGCATTGTTAAAGCGCTCAACAAAGCTTTGATCAAGCGTTTCAGTTGTCGTTTGTCCGTATACTTGCTGGTAAGCTTTAAATGAATGATAGAAACGAGTTAAAGAAGTTTTTGCCTCTTTAAGTGCTACATCAGAGAAGTTCACAGGGCTACGATAGTGTGAAGACACAATGAAGTATCGAATCACTTCTGGGTGGAATTTCTCCATTACGTCACGAATCGTAAAGAAGTTGCCTAAAGATTTAGACATCTTTTCACCATCAACGTTAATAAAGCCAACATGCATCCAGTAGTTTACATATTGCTCACCAGTCGAAGCTTCACTTTGCGCAATTTCATTTTCATGGTGCGGGAACATTAAATCTGAACCGCCACCATGAATGTCAAAGTGATTGCCTAGGCAGCAAGTCGACATTGCAGAACATTCAATGTGCCAACCTGGACGGCCATTCCCCCAAGGGGACGCCCAAGATGGTTCATTTTCTTTTGCATGTTTCCAAAGCACAAAGTCAAAAGGATGTTTCTTTTCAACTTCTACATCGACACGCTCACTTGCGCCAGCTTGCATATCATCAAGCTTACGGCCAGAGAGTCGACCATATTTTTCAAATTTGGTGACTTCAAAATAAACATCACCGTTTGAAGCAGGGTAAGCAGCGCCTTTATTTACCAAATTGCCAATCATATTTTGCATCTGGTCAATATATTCAGTCGCTTTAGGTGCTTCATCTGGTGCTAAACAGCCTAAGTTCGCTGCATCTTCATTCATGGCATCGATGAAACGCGTGGTGAGCTGTTGGATTGTTTCACCATTCTCATTCGCACGTTTGATGATTTTGTCGTCAATATCGGTAATGTTGCGAATGTAGCGGACTTTCCAGCCTTGACTACGCAAAAAACGGATAATGTAGTCAAATGCAACCATAACTCGAGCATGTCCGATATGACAGTAGTCGTAAACGGTCATACCGCAGACGTACATATCGATGTGACCTTCTTTGCGAGGTACAAATTCAACTTTTTTTCGTTGCTCAGAGTTATATAAAACAAACGGTTGCATAAGGGTTTTCAAACACTCAACAAAAATAGTGTTACATCATAACTGATGCATCATTTTTAACAAAGTTTTATGCATGAATTTTATAAGCTTGTGAAATCTTATACATTTAAAAACGTGTAACTGATTGAGTTATGCTAGAATGCCCCCAAATCTTTTGATTAAAATCACCGATCTCAACCAGAGATCAGATCAATTATTTTGAGTCAAACTCGTATGCCTAATCCTACAGATTTCCAAAGCAGTGCATTAGCGACATTGCGCATTGAGCAACAAGCCATAGATGTATTAGCAACACAAATTGATGACCGTTTTAATCGTGCTTGTGAAATATTATTACAATGCAAAGGTCGTGTTGTGATCACGGGTATGGGTAAATCTGGGCATATTGGCCGAAAAATGGCAGCGACATTTGCTTCGACAGGCACGCCGTCTTTCTTTATGCATCCTGGTGAAGCAGGGCATGGCGATTTAGGAATGCTTGTTCGTGGCGATGTACTTATTGCAATTTCCAACTCAGGAAAAAGCGATGAAATCATGATGTTGATGCCACTCATTAAGCATCTTGGTGTACCTCTTATTACGATTAGTCGTGATGATAAAGGCCCAATGCCGCAAAATGCAGATATTGCTTTAACTCTAGGTGAGTCTGACGAAGCATGCCCTTTAGGTTTAGCGCCTACTTCAAGTACGACAGCAACTTTGGTTTTAGGCGATGCTTTAGCAGTTGCTTTACTTGAAGCTCGTGGTTTTACTGCTGATGACTTTGCTCGTTCGCATCCGGCAGGTGCGTTGGGTAAGCGTTTACTGTTACATGTAAAACATTTAATGCATACAGGCGAAGAGTTACCAAAAGTTTCACCTAATACACCAATGAATCAAGTGCTTTACGAGATCTCAAATAAGCGTTTAGGTTTGACAACAATTGTTGATGAACAAGACCATCTACTCGGTATTTTTACAGATGGGGATTTACGTCGTCTCATCGATAAACAGCAAGGGTTTGATGTAAATTTACCTGTGTCTGAAGTGATGACAAAGAAACCGTCAACGATCTCTCAAGAAGCACGAGCTGTAGAAGCTTTACAACAACTTAACCAGAAAAAAATCAGTCAGTTTGTGGTAGTCGATGACCAGAACAAAGTGATTGGTGTAATTAGTATGCATGACCTTATTCAGGCAGGGGTGAATTAATCAATGGCATCGTATGCATTGTTAGAACAAGCACGTCATTTGCAGGCATTGGTTCTGGATGTTGATGGTATTTTAAGTGATGGCTTTGTGACATTAACCAACACGGGCGATGAAATTAAATCATTCGACATTCGTGATGGTTTGGGTATGAAACTTGCGCAACAAGCGGGTATGAAAGTCATCATTATTACTGGACGAAAAAGTAATATCGTTGAAAAACGCATGTCCGATTTAGGTGTCGATCTGGTTTTCCAAGGCCGTGAAGATAAAGGCTCGGCGCTACGTGAAGCGTGTGCACAGTTTAATATCCTGCCTTCAGATTGCTTATATATGGGTGATGATTGGCCCGATCTTTCAGCATTTGCCATTGCCGGAATGAGTGTTACTGTTCCAAACGGACATGAAGAAGTGCGCCGTCGTGCGGATTTGGTAACACAGGCGATGGGTGGCCGTGGAGCTGTGCGTGAAGTTTGTGATATGTTGCTGATCGCAAAAGGCATTTACCAAGAACTTCTTGAAAAATATCTTGCAGTACCGCATTAATAACAAGATTACTTAAAAAGGTAGGCTATTCCTGCTCATGGATACCAGAGTTTTATATATTGTTGCTGTAGTGGTTGCTGCTGTGAGTGGTGGTTACTACTACTATAGTGGCAAGGCAAAAAAACTGGACATTGGTTCGGCGAAGAATATGACTTATTCGGCGCAGGGCGTCAATTTGACTCAAACTGATGACAAAGGCAATTTGTATATTCGTGCTGAAGTTCGTCAGCTTGAACAGGATATGCAACAAAAAACGTCAAAGTTGGATCAACTCAATGCCACTATGTATAAATTAGGTAAAGTTGATGCAACATTCTTTGCTAAACAAGCTTATGGATATGATGATAATCAAAAGGTTGTGTTATCGGGTGAGGTGGTAGCCACTAAGTTGGCACCGCAAGGAACCATTGAGTTTCAAACCGATGAATTAACTGGTTATCCAAAAACTAGAGACATTGAAACTAATCATCAAGTGACAGTTCAGTCTCCACAAGGCGAGTTTGTGAGCAAAGGTCTAAAAGCCAATTTGAATAATGGTCAGTACGAATTTTTTAATATTCGAGGAAAGTATGCACCAAAGTCTTAATTTAAAACGTTCTTCAGCTTTCCTAAAACAAGCTGCGGTAATTACATTCGTTGCTTTATCATCTGCTTCGACTTTTGCTTTGCCGTCTGACCGTAATCAACAAATTTCGTTAGTGGCAGACCGTGCAACTTATAATGAAAAAACCGGTTTGACAACTTATACGGGTAATGTCGTGATTGAGCAGGGCACCATGAAGCTTCAGGCTGACTCAATTGTTGCTACGCTAAACTCTAAACGTGAAATTCAAACGATCACTGCTAAAGGTAGACCGTCTAAGTTTCAGCAACAAATAAGTGTTGATAAAGGTATTGCACGCGGTGAAGGACAAACGATTGTTTATAATGCAGATACAGGCATTATTACCTTGTCTGGCGGTGCATATTTATACCAAGATGGTTCAAGTATTCGCGGTAACACCCTGAAATATAGTATGAATAAGGGTGATGTTGAAGCTCAAGGTTCTTCTTCAAACCGTGTACAAATCATTATTCCACCTTCAAGTTCAAAAAGTTTCCCAGGAGCGCGTGACTAATGCAGCAAGCTCTTCAACAACCGCAAACTTTGTGTATTAAACACTTAGCAAAAAACTATAGTAAGCGTTGGGTTGTCAAAGACGTCTCTTTTAGTATGCAAAGTGGACAGATTGTTGGTTTGCTTGGTCCTAACGGTGCTGGAAAAACCACTAGTTTCTATATGGTGGTTGGACTAGTGCGCATGGATAAAGGCGAGATTCATCTTGATGACTTGGATATGTCAGACCTAGCGATGCATGAACGTGCGCGTAAGGGGATTGGTTATTTACCTCAAGAAGCTTCTATCTTTAGAAAATTGACGATTGCTGAAAACATTATGTCGATCTTAGAGACGCGTAAAGATTTAAATAAACAGCAACGTCAGCAGCGCCTTACTGAGTTATTAAATGACTTTAAAATTAGTCATATTAAAGATTCATTGGGAATGAGTGTATCTGGTGGTGAACGTCGGCGTGCAGAAATTGCACGTGCTTTGGCCGCAGATCCGAAATTTATGCTTTTGGATGAGCCGTTCGCTGGTGTTGACCCAATTTCAGTAGGCGATATTAAAGATATTATCCAGACCTTAAAGGATCGCGGTATTGGTGTCCTCATTACCGATCACAATGTTCGTGAAACTTTAGCAATCTGTGAACGTGCTTATATTGTAAGTGAAGGCTCGGTAATTGCCGAAGGCACACCACAAGAAATTTTAGACAATGAACAGGTACGTAAAGTCTATTTAGGTGATGATTTCACAGTTTAATTAGGGTGTGTTGACACTTTTAGCTTAAAAAAATAGCGAAGTAGTAAAATCAAATCGCCAAACCCAATTTTACTATTC
>ENA-OWOG01000136-OWOG01000136.1-gut-metagenome-genome-assembly--contig:-NODE-136-length-40819-cov-5.375509_pt1 | contig 40819 bp, 56 predicted proteins | sample MGYA00248249_ERZ651793 | MGnify/ENA primary metagenome ERZ651793 (study PRJEB26908, sample SAMEA4031700) | gut metagenome | biome: gut; feature: normal infant; material: stool | place: China | collected 2015... | reverse complement strand
TGCCTTGTCCACATTGGCTAAAAAATCTTTTTTATTCATACATCATCCTCTTTTCTTTTTCGTGATAGTGGTCGTTACTAGAACTTTTTCCCACCGTGTTTATATGGTCGAGTCTGGTTATATGCATGTTTTGCTTGAATTACGGTTTGAAGATCAATTCCATATCTTTCACAGATATCCATAATCCGAATCACTACGTCGGCCAATTCAGCAGGCACACCTTCAAGTTTTCTATCATCGCCAGTTGTATAAATTTTATTGATCGGATAACCATTTCTTGATTCCTCCAAAGCCTCGGATAGCTCTGAGTGACATAGAGCAATTAGAGTCCCGAACTCTCTTTCTTCTTCCCACCAGCCATGTTCAATAGCATTTTTATGAACTGCTTTTTGCATAGACTTAATCGTTTTTTCCAAAATTAATATCCTCCTTTGTTTCTTCCGATAACTCACTTTTTGTAAGTCCCTTTTAATCTTCGAGTCTATTAGTAGTTATTGTGAACATTCTTCCTGATTCTCTTAATGCCCCACTGAAAGCTTCCACACCATCAAAACCTATATCTAATGCATCCTCGAAACCTTCATCATCTCCGTACAAAATACTGTCAATAATTAATGCAATATCTTCCGCACTAATCATTGCTTTCTCCATTTTTCCCATATTATTTCCTCCTTGATAGCCCCAACTACTGGAGCTTTTTCCTTCATACCTTCCTTTAAGCTACGATATCTCGCCTTTCAGCTTTTACCGCTTCAATCAAGCGATCCTGAGTCAGCTTTTTCCCTCGTAACCGATCAATCACTCGATCGTCGAATGTTCCTTTTGCTCGGATGATGTTCAAGATCGTTGCATGCTTCTGACCACTTCGCCAGATCCGTTTGTTGGCTTGTAGCCATTGCTCCAATGACCACGTTAATCCGTACCAAGTGACTCGGTGTCCGCCGTATTGTAAATTCAATCCGTGCCCTGCACTTGCGGGATGAGCGATCAATACTTCCAATTCTCCGCGATTCCATTTCTCACGATCTGATTTATTCTTTACTTTGCCATAGATGATCTTTTTCTTCTTCAGCATTTTCTCAATTAACAACTCATCATGCTTGAAGGCATAAAACACAAGCATTGGACTCTTATTCGCGTTGTCGATGATCTGCTCCAAAGCTTCAAGCTTCTTTTTGTGGATCGGTTGGATATCGCCATTCTCGTTATAGACTGCCCCGTTTGCCATCTGCAGAAGCTTCCCGCCTAACACAGCTGCATTCGCTGCCGTGATATCTCCTTCATCAAACTGTAAGAGCATTTCGTTTTTAAACTTGTCATACAACTTACGTTCATTGCCCTCTAAAGTGACGTTGAAGACGTTCTCGACTAGCTCCGGTAATTCTATCCAGTCTTCTGTTTTCAAGCTCATAGTGACGTCTGAGATACGTTCATGGATAAGCTCTTCATTTCCTCTTGGACAGTACCACGAAAAAACGCGTTTCCCGTTTGTTTTAGCCGGAAGAAAATATCTCGATCGGTACTGGTAGAAATTATTGCCGAGTCGTTTCCCTCCATCGATCATATAGATCAGCGTCCAAATATCTAATAAGCCATTTGGGGCTGGCGTCCCGGTAAGCTCAACAAAGCGCTTTGTTCGAGCGATAATTTTTCGCAAGTTCTGGGTTCTTTTGGCATCCGGATTTTTAAACATGGACGCCTCGTCGATCACCAGCATGTCAAAGAACCAGTTCATTACGCCGACTTCTTTCACAAGCCAGTCAAATGTCCCCACACTCAGAACATAGATGTCACCTTCTTGTTTCAATGCGGCCTTTCGTTGTTTCGGATTTCCAACTAGACTCACGACCTTCAATCGACGAGTCGCATCCCATTTCTCTACCTCATCGGACCATGTATCAGCTGCCACAAGTGGTGGTGCAATAATCAACACTTTCTTGACTTGGAACGTGTCTATCAAGTAATCAATCGCCATCAACACACTGATTGTTTTCCCCATACCCATATCGAGAAATAGCCCATAACGAGGATTTTTGACAACCATATTGGCGCTATAGCGTTGATAATTTCGCATGACTAGGTGTTCTCTAGTCTGGGTAGTCAAGAAGCCTCACCTCTGTTTTTTCTTTTTTTTGATAATGTCCTACTAGATACTCTTGCTCAAAATCATCAAGTCCTGTTTTTCCAGCGATAATAAACACATCGAAGCCAAGTTTGTTTAAACGGTCAACCTGCTTGAGCTGGGATGGTCTCGGATCTTTGCCCTGTTGTTTAACCTCTGCAAAAAAGGCCCAGCCGGGTAACGCGCAAAATCGGTCAGGCACTCCCACATCACTGTCAATTTTCCAGCAGACCCCCCTGTAGCTTTCTATCAATTTCTTGAGTTCGCTAGACGTCACTCCCTCTTTTCTTGTCTCAATCTGCATCAGATCAACCTTTCTGAATTAAATAACTACATATCAAACTTTATAACACTTTAATTGAAACCTAAATACCCTTGGGTTTAAGAGCTTATTAGCTATTTTGAAACCTAAAATGAATTTGGTTTCACACTAGGTTTCACTTAAAAACCTATTATTTCCATACCTTTAAGGTACGTTATTATTGAAATTGAAACTTTGAAACCACATTTTCCTATATAAATATACGCGCGCATGCATTTTACGAAATCCTCTTACGTATATAGAAAACTACACATTAATTAAATAGATTTAGGTTTCAGTTTCACCGAGAGAAAGAAGTGGCTCAACCACGCGGATAAGAGCTGAAACCTAACCCGAAACCTAGTATAAATTAGGTTTCACACCATTTATATGACAGGCTTTTTAACCATGAAACTGAAACCTAATATTTTTTCTTGATCTGCTAAAATGCATAATTCTCGGAATTGTCGTAGAATTCCACACAACTTAAACTAGCAATCTAGATTTTTGCTTTATTTGTATCTCGGTATTGTGTCAAATTCTCGTGCAATTCAAGCTTATAATTTCTTTGAGGCAACTTTTTTCTTATTAGCTGTCCCATTTTTTATTGCTGCCTCGATGGCTTTGCGCGTTTTCTTTTTTACTTTTGATCGTTTCTTCCTCATGCTTGCCCTCCTAATATTGTCGAACAAAATATTTTTGATATCCATGTACTCCAAAACGTTTTCCCGTAGAAGCTCGCTTCCAGCCGCCTATCTGTAACAGTGCACCAGTGATCTCCCGGCTATCTAATCTGGTCATCCGGTCAATCTCTTTCCCAAGGGCTTCCGTCCAAATTTCCGCCGTGCAAACTTCTTGTCTCACCGCTGCCCCCTCTTTAATCATTTCTTTTATATCTTCATCTTTCCGATGTCTGAAATTCAATGACCTTTCTGCTGGAGACATATTCTCCCATTCTTCACATAACGGGTATTCCAAGTATTCCCGAATTATAGGAACAATCGGGCTTTCTTCTGTGTATTGCGCTTGAACCTGCTCAGCGGTCGAATCCAGTTCCTCAGGAAGATAAATTGAAAAACCTTCCTCATAGAGCGTCTTTGCTTCTGCCCAAATTTGATCGATCATCGCGTCTGTCAGATGTTTCCAGCTTTTCATTTTCTGTGCTTCCTTGTCACAGCCAATCGGGTAATACCGTCTATTCCCTGTTGTATCCTTTAAAAAGTTCAAATCGTTGGACGATCCCCAGAACGTGCAGGCTCGCTCATAGGTAGCTGTCCGTTTGCCGTAGCTTAATCTAAAACGATCTTCTCTCTTCGATAGAAAGTGCTTAATTGTTTCATTGTCGGATTTCTTCATCGCTGACATCTCCGGCAACTCAATGAGCCAGCTCCCAATCAACGCCTCATAGGCATCCTTGTTGTCCACTCGTTGCAGACTGTCATTTCCCCAACCTTTTGCGAGCTTATCGATAAAATACGATTTTCCTAGCCCTTGGCCGCCGACAAACACAATAGCAGTATCATACTTGATCCCTGGGTGATAAATACGGGCAACACTTGCCACAAAATGAATTTTCGAAACTGTTCTCGTGTACTCGGTATCATCTGCACCAAAGAACTTCTGAAAAATCTGTTCTATGCGTTTCTTGCCATCCCATTCCAAAGAATCAAGATACTCCTTCACAGGATGGAAACTATTCTCTAAAGCAATCTCATTCAACGCGTTCATAATTTTATTCGGACCAACCACGCCGTAATACTGCTCAAGATAGATCTGCAGGCTTCCGTCATCACTATCTAGCCAGTCGCTTCCAGATCTAGCCCATGGTAGCTTTCCCCGAATAATCATACGCCGCGAAAATTCATCAATCGCAACCTTCCCTTTTAAGTTGGGATCATTGCTAAGAATAATTTTGACGTTTATACCTGTTGACTCAATCTGTCCTCGGTCATCTCTAGATAATTGTGCGAGCCACTTTTTCGCTTGCTTGGCACTCGTATTGGACTCTTCCCAATCGTCGTCATCGTCTATCCAATCATCATCCTGTTCATCAAATTCCTCGTCCTGTTTTGAATCATCGAACACATCAAATGGTAATTCAGAAAGATCCACAAGTTCTGAGTTTGTCTGTTCGTCGTCATGGATGAAACTCATCATCTCTTTATAAGAAGGTCGCTTCGTTGCTGGGACTTCTGGCGCTACATCAAAATCCAAGTCACCAAACAGATGCAACCGTAAAAAATCAAACGCATTCGTTAGTTGTCCACTAGTAGGGCTAGTGCCGTGGTGGCTGTAGGCAAATAGTCCGTCTTGGTAAAGAATCAAACCACCTGCAGTGGATCCATCCAAGTAGGTATAACGATCCTCTTTGAAAAATTCGTATTGATCAGGTAGCCATTTCTCTATGACATCCTCAATCCGATATGCTCGGTTGAAGGCGCCGATATACCCGCGTTTCTCTAACGGATCTCCCTGCTTCTTGGCTAAGTGCTTAACATTGGCCATCTCATCGGCAGCATGTGGCCAAGCATATACATCTTTCCAATCGTCATATCGATCAAGCTGTTCCTCAGGATCCAAATAGTCGCCATCTTCCACATGGAAAACAAATTCTCCATCCTTCGCAACGGATCCCCAAAACATCAGTCGAGATGGTTGATAAGTTGTTTTGTCCATCGCTTCGATATTGATATCTGCCGCAATGCGTCGAGCGATCGGCTCGTACTGTTCAAGTTTTACATTTTTCAGTAATGGGACGATAACCCGAAGTCGCGGCGCATCTGCACGATGCTTGTGTGTCGAATACACTGCATAGGTATAACCGTGTAATGCTTGCTTGATGTCATCCAACACATCTGCATCGCCGTTATCCAAATCAAGGGTTAACATCGATCGCCAGCTTACATTGTTTGCTAGTCGACGACCCTGAGCCAAAGAACCTCCAACGAAGCCGCCGACATCTTTTACTTTCCCTTGTTGGGCTTTCGACATCTTCACGAATTCTTTATATAGCTCTTGCGTCCGTGTCGGTGTCGCTAGTTTCTTGGCAAGATCGGACCAGCCTATTTCCACATTTTTCCAACGCTTTGCTTGCGCCGACGGTGCTGTGGCGATTGTCAGTTTTCGATCATTGTCTAGTCCGACAATAATTTCTTTTTGGCTACTCGATAGGGCCATTACAATGCCACCTTTCTAATCTTTCATATAAAATGGACTGATAAAACCTGCGGCATCTAGTACAAGATCATCATCGGCCCACTTCACTGGTCTTCTTAATATATTGTTCAACTCTTCTAAGTCAGCTCCTTCACGTGCCTCAGTAATCACCTCATCATGTACATGACCAACGACTTGAAACGGACAATCGGTTGTCTCGATGTAACGGATCGCATCCATGAGGATATCACGAGCGACCGCTTGGACAATGTTCTCGAAAAGCTTTCCACCGTATGTCTGTTCAGTTCGCCAATGCCCAGCAACAAGTGTTTTAAAATAGATCACATCGCGTTCGAAAGGTTGAAATTTCTGGTTTCCTTTCGGCTTAACAAGTTTTGTTTTTAGATATACTTCTGGATAAGCAAGCTCGCGCCCACTTGGCAATCCAATAAACAGAGTTCCTCTTCGGATCTCGAAATAGATTCCTTTTACGATATCCACTCGTACCCTCTTCTTATAGGCTCTTATTGCGGCGTTCTCTAGTGTGCGCCACATGGTCGGGATTTCCGGACTCGCTTCGCGCCAGAGCCGTTTGAGACGGTCATAATTGTCCTCAATCATCAGATCCTCCAAGGAAGCCCAATCAATCGGATCATCTGGATCCAACTTGTTTTTCTCCGCATATGCTCGTTTTGCATCATCGGACAGATCTGGTCGAACTTTACCGCCGAAGTCCATTTGTGCCATCGCCCCAGCACCGCCACCGTATCCGAGCGCCAGCTCTGCGACCTTGCCTTGTTGGCGAAGCGGGCTATCTTTCGTGATCTCTTCAACGGGTACATTGAACATCATCGAAGCGGAAGATTCGTAGATTTTCCCGGTTGTCTTGAATACATTCAGCCGCCATTCAACACCCGCGATCCAAGCGCTGACACGAGCTTCTATACTATTTAAATCGGACACATACAGGAGTTTCCCTTTTGGAGCAACAATGGCAGTTCGAGTTAATGCGGAGATCGTTTCCGGAACACTGTCAACAATCATCTCCAAGAAGTCAAAATCTTGGTGCTGGACTAAGTAAACCAATTCCTTCAATTCTTCCATCGAGTAGTGCATCCGAGGAAGGTTCTGTAACTGGATCCCTCGACCTGCCCAACGTCCCGTATGACTACCATAATATTGGAATAATCCTCTTGCCCGTCGTCTAGGATTATTAGTTGTGTAGTGAAGCATTCGCTCATATTTTGATATGGAAGACTTTGAGAGAAACTGTCGGTTTTGCAGGACTTCATCTTCAAGCACCAGCCCTTTCGCTTGAAAATGATTTCGGTGGCTTTCGATCGTTGCCGCCTGAAGGTTGGGCAATTCTATGCCACGATCTCGGAACCATTCTAAAAGTTGAGGGACACTGTTTGGGTTTGCTAACTGTGTAATTTGTTTCTGCCGTTGCATGACCCGTAATTTGAAATGATCATAGAATTCAATGACACCCTCAACATATCGCCGATTGATCATCGCCCCACGTCGATTAATTTTCAGATCAATCCACCAGTTGGACATGTCTTCCCAATCAATTCCATATCTCGAAACCATGAACTCACGAGCTGCTCGTTCTGTTGTCACGTCCTGCCGACAGTAAAGCTTGTATTCTAACCACTTACCTGGATCATGATGAGGGTAATTTCGTGTTCTCCCTCCATTAATTTTCGTGGGCTTACAAGGCATAGAGAAATACTTAATCAAGTTCTTACCTTTTGCATCCTTTTGATCTCCGTGACCGTTGATGGCCTTTCCTAATTGATCTAGCGATAGCGGATAGCCAAGGTATGCAGCAATGATCATCGTGTCAATCCATTGATTTACTGGAAGTTGCTTTCCGATATGCTTGGATAAGCAGTACAACTCGAAAGCAGCATTCTGTGCTGACTTAATGTAATCAGGATCCATTAATGCATGTAACACTTGGCTTGGAATTTCATCACCTTGGGCTAGATCGATCGTTTTAACTGTTCTGTCATCAACTGCATAACAGAAAATCAGAACTTCGAAAGATGGATCGTCTACATATTCATACAAGCCGCAGGACTTCAAATCTGTTTCTGAATAAGTTTCAATGTCAATCGAGAGAACTCGTTTGCCTCTGTATGGATTTTCTACTCGCAACATGATGCATCAATCCCAGTCATCGTCATCATCTTCCCAGGTATCATCACTTGAAGGAGTTTCATCAGAATTATCGTCATCCCAGTCTGGCTCTACTTTCTTTCGAAGATCCTCTCCATAGAGACCTTTGGGATTTTCTTTTGCATCTCCTAAGAATTCTTTTGCATTAGGAAGCTTGTACTGTTCCACAATTTCTTTCATTCGTTTTGTAAACTGATCAAACTCAGCTTTTAGTTGTTCCAAATTTTTCGCTTCACTAAATATTGGAAGTTCGTTCTCACAGATTTTAATCGCTCCTGCAAGATTAGATGCATACGCGGTTTTAGTCCGCGCTACTTTCTGACCATCTTTTGTCTCAAATATAGTTGTTCGTACTTCAATATTCCGAACATCTCTCGCGGCGATCTCTAAATTGTCATTGATCTTGATTCTTAAACGATCTTTTGCCATACACTCACATCCTTTCATTTGAATAGGACGGGCTACTTGCCCGCCCTTGCTCAGAACTCCTTAAAATGGCAGATCATCGTCATCTATATCAATGCTTCGTCCCCTGCGACTTCTTCCACGGTTACGATCGGGGCCAAAATCATCGTTTTCGAAGTCCTCATCAAAATCGTCATCACGTTGGCGTCGGTTGTTTTTAGTCTTCTTGCTGCGACGATCTGTTTCATAATCATCAAAGTCTTCGGATCCATCATCACCAAAATCTTCATCATTTCGCTTGCGTTTTCCGCCCCCGCGACGGCTGCCTCCAAAGTCATCGAATTCTCCACCTAGATCGTCATCATCTTCATAGTCTGCATCAAACTCATCGAACAGATCCGAGCTAAATGTTGATCCTAAAGGTTCGCCATCGGCTACTTTTTGAATTCCTAACAATCCAAAGCCGATACCCTGGTTTCCTTGGCTGTTATAAGCGAATAGCTCAACAAATACATTGGCATAGCATCCGCTGTATACTTTACTTTCGTCTGTGATTTCACGTCGGCGATTATCAACGATCTGCGGAGGATAATTTTCTCCAGCCTTAGCGTTGATATACCACATGCCTTCATATCCATCTAAAATGGTATCTTCGTCATCCCCAACAAACTTGTCATCCCCATCGCGAACTCCCCTATCGAACTTCTTAGGGTTGATACGTCCGAGTTTAGCTTTTCCTTCTTCTGTCGCCGCCTTGATTGCTTTGCTTAACATTCCCATATTCTTTTTGTCGCGTTTGTCGATCAATAGGGCAGTGGAGAATTTTGGTTCCGCCTTCTGATCATTCGCTGGTGCCACTGGTCTCCAAATATTTGCATAACTTAAACGTACATTTCTCAATTGAATTCTTGTTCCCATCTAATTACTTCCTCTCTTTATTCATTGGATAAATCATCAAACGCTTGTGAAGCATCGAATGACTTCCACTCTGGACGTTTGTCTGATTCTTTTGCTAGTTTCGGTTGCCCCTCAGCTTGTGTTAAATACGGTCCTACTAGGTCGCTGAAGGCTTCCAAGCCAAGTGTCTTTTCTAGATCGCCGATCCCTTTCATTTGAGGAGGTTTGTAGATATCTTCCTCAGGGTACCCTTCGAACTGAAGGTCAATGGCTAGTGCCTCTGGGTCTCGTACTGTTCGTTTACCAGACCTGCCTTGAACGACTTTGTAACCATCTATGTGGACTCCCTCAATAGCAAGCTTTAATGCATACTTCTCTACTTTATCGATCCATTGCTTAACCTCAGATCCTTTGTTTACGATTTCCGCCACTTCTGACGGACTTAGCCATTCCTCAGGAGTAAAGTCCACGCCTGCGAGTAATGTTTCTGCTCTTTTCTTGCAGACATCTTTAATCGGACACCATTGGCACCAAGACCCTGCTGATAGTTCGCCTTGACCGCAATAGGCTTTATTAGCAGCCGGCCGCAAAACAGTCTTGCCCCAGCGCAACAGATCAGTGGAACGGATCGTTGTCGAGGAACGATCATGCAGCCGCGGTTGTACAATCGTAAATGTAATGTCTTGCACAAAATCCAGATACTTCTTGAAGGATTTCATCGCCCCAAGTCCGTAGGCTTTGATTTGCGGGTTGTCTAATGCCGAGACTGGTTTGCCTTTCCCGTACTTCAGATCTGTAATGAACATCTTGCTTCCGCCAATAATCACCACGTCACTTGTCCCAAAGCCCTCAGGAATGTAATCGCTCGTATCAACGCGGGCTTCAAAGAAAATTAACGGTTCTTTGACTCCGATACTCTTCAAATACTTACGTTGCGAAGGTCTCATCGCCTCGAAAGCATTGATAGCCTCGGCGTATTGCTCATGAACGACGTTTTCGAACTCTCGAACATAATCAGCCATTGCCTTGTTGTAAAGCGGACGCTTAAGTAATTTGTCGTACTCAAGTTCGTCAGTAGTGTCGAAGCCCTCATATTCAAATCGCAGATTCATTTCCGCTAAAGCATGAGCAACTGTCCCCTCCTCTGCTTCAGCGGATCCCGAATCTTGAAAAGCTTGTGTTAAACGAACACTTCGCGGACAGTGGATCCACCGATCTGCATCACTTGCTGAGAGTAAGGCGTGTTCGCTCGGCATATTACTCGCCTGTCACTTTCGCAACGGCTTTTTCGTAGTTCTTCCATCTCTCTTTTAGTTCGGCATCGATCGCGGCACGTCCTTCGACATCATCCTCAAATTGTCCGATGCTAGCAATATTTGTTTTACTGTGCTTCTTCATTAGCTTCTTGGCGCGATCTACATTTTTATCACCAAACAGTTTTACCACTTGTTTGAAGGTTGGAAAATCGATCACTTTCACGTCAGATGTCGTCCAGTTATCATCTTCAAAATCGTCATCCTCGTCTTCAAAACCATCTTCTTTGTCATCGTTTTTTCCCGAAAGTTGTGCCTGTTCCCAAGCTTGATATTCTTTCTTCGTCACGTTTTTTCCACGATCTTCTGGTGCAGGTAACTCTTCGCCTTTTTTAATTGCTACCATCGTGCCATCAACCAGCTGGATCCATCGGTTTTGAGTAGCGATTTCTGGTTCATCGTCATCTACGGCGGTCTTCTCCGCTTCCGGCTTTTCCTTAGTTGGTGCCTTTTCTTTTTGAGCCTTATCCATGATGAGCGACTTTACTGGTCCGATCCCTACCGCCAACTCTGCGGCAGCTGCATATACTTCTTCCATTGATTCTCCACTAAGTGTTACGCTAAATTTCTTCATATTCCTTTTCCTCCTAATTGGTGCTACAATGTAGCTATAAATTTATTGATTTATGTTATGGCTTATCTCGGGTGCGACCGAGGTAGGCTCTTGTTTTTCTCTTAATAAGATAGCTTCATGCACCAGTTCATTCCAGGTCCACTTAACTTCCAATCCATCGGCAAACCGTATAACAGGAGATTGACTCCAAGTAGTTAATAACTCGAATTCCTCGCCGTTGTCCAAAGTTCCTTTACCTACATAAATTGTTGGTGTGATGGTTCTAACTTCTTCCCCATTTTCGTTTATTGAAACACAATCTTTTGTTTTGATCTCAGGCATTATTATCACTTCCTTTCAAATCTAATATGTTTGTTTACACTCGACGATTTCTGCTTCGCCTTTCTTGATCGCTTCGATGATTTTGTTTTCTTCAACTCGTCCGCCTTTTAGGGTCCAGTAGCCATACTGACCGATGCGACTATTATCCAGTATTTCTTCCACTCGCTCTAAGTCATCCTTAAACTCTTCATCACGTCATCACGCCAAACTGCTACACGACCATTCACAGATAATTTACCGCCGTCCTTATAGTGAATTTTGATGCGATACCTATTTATTCTCTTACCCATTGACTAGCCCTCTCCCGCCACTTCAACAAGTTCAACTCTTTCACGAGCTAAGTCGTCATACAACTTCGACAGTTCATTTGCATATTCTCGCGCTTCAACAAGTTTCCAATGTAGTTTTTTACCTTCTTGATAGTAGTCCTTATACATTTTGCTTTTTTCCAAGTCCTGGACCACCAAACGTGCCTTAACCAAAGCTTCGTAGCTGAGTTTCAGGATTAATTGTTCCCGTCGGTAATTCGTTAAGGTTTCAGAATCATCCGAAAATACGCTTGAGTTAACTGATAGATTTACAACGATCTTTTTGCCATCAACAATTTTGTATAGCCTTTGGTTTGCATCTTGAAAATACTCACCTTCGCTTGTGTTGTAATAGATAACAACTCCCGTATTGGTCATTTTCCACACTTCGATATTATTATCGAAGAAATATTCTTGAACTGGTTCCACTATGATCGATCCTTTCTCTGAAAAATATTTGCTATGGCAACAATTCCCAACAAAGCAAAACCTGTAACCCATGCCTTGAAAAGAAATGCTGTAACCATTGCACCTGTTAAAATTGCCTTTTTCGTTTTCCGGTTTGCTCTTTTTTGCGCGACGTCTCTTGGTAAGAAAAACTCAAAATCTTGTCTCATGTTTCCCTCCTCAGGTACTTCCAAAGCTCATTATCAATAAACTCAATCAGTCCTTGTGACTTGAATAGCCAGCGATCACTTTGAGAATATGGATAATAAACCCATCCGCCATTTTCTACATCAAGCTTTTTGATTAATGAAGGATTATTTAAAATGTTGTCTTTAAGCCAAGTTGATGATCGATTTGCTCTCGCTGAAAAATCTTTCATTGTAAAAGTTTGACCGGCAAATTCTTTATCTTCTAATTCCTTTAGCCGGACCCTCTCGACAAGAATTAAATTATCAGGAATATCAATAGTCACTTTGGCTTCGATTTGTTGAGTTGCCATTTCCTCCCTCTCCTATCTAATTCGAAAATCCGAAATAATTTTTAAAACTAATTTGTTAGCTGCAGTTGAATTTTTTAATTTCCCTGTCAAATAGCTGGTTACGTCCTGCTTTGTCATTCCGTAATACACTGCAATATCAACGATTGTTGTTCCTGATTCTTCGATAAACTTTAAAACCTTCTCACGACCATTTGTTGATTCTGGCATGTTTCCACCTCTATTCATTTACAGTTTAGTAAGATAAATAGTAAGAAATCTAGTTTAACTATTGACATTTTTATAGAAAACTATAAAATGAAATCATAGTTAAATAAGCTTGGTTAAACCTATTAAATTGACGTTCTAAGTTTGGCGACCTCGAATTGTTTATTTTAATTAGGTGTCTTTCCTTTTGCTTTTTTCTTACTATTTATCTTACGAGGTCTATATTATAGCAAACTATAAATTCAGTCAAGTGTTTTCTATAGTTTTCTGTAATTTAGTTCTTCGACGAAAGGAATCGTTGATATGACAGTCTTTGAAAGAATTAAAAAATTGGCTGACGGACAAGGCATAAGTGTTTCAAAAGTAGCTACTGATCTTGGGTTTAGCGAAAATCTTTTTTATCAATGGAAAAGAGCGAGCCCAAAATCTGACAGATTAGAAAAAGTTGCAGACTACTTTGATGTTTCCGTAGACTATCTACTGGGAAGAACCGATGACCCTCATTTCACTCCTAGCCACATTGAAGACGAAGATGATTATGAAAAAGAGCTTATTATGATGTTCAGGAAAGGTGAAAAAGAAGTTGCTCCTGAGAAACGTGATCTTTATAGAAAACAAACTAAGGATCTTATGAGTTTTATTTCAAAAACCATGCAAGAATTAGACGATGAGGAAAATGAGTAGCTCGGGAGTGTAAATGTTGGAAGATTTAAAAGGCAATCGCTTGTCACTTATTAATTTATTAGTTAATCAGTTTTTGTTGAAAGAAAATATTGAACCTGAAGAATATACTTTCTCTGATTTTATATCTTCTTATATTAAAGAAAACAAAATCAAGATAATCTCGGAAATTCCAATAATTGATGAGGAGTTTTTTCTTGGGGTTACTGTTAGGAGTAAAAAAAGTATTTGCATTTTTCTAAATCCTGATGTTTTTAAAAGACGTTTTAACTTTAGTACTTGTCACGAGATAATTCATTGTATCTTCGATATGAATATGAAAAAAAAGACACAAAAGTTTTTCAACGTTGACAATAATCCTTCTTTCTATAACGAAGAAGAGTGGATTCTAGAGAAATTAGCTAATGGTGGAGCAGGTGTAATAATGCTGCCTGACATTAAGTTAGTAAAATATATGAGAAGCAATAAATCATTTCGCTTGATTTCAGACGAATGTCATATCAGTCAGCAAGCTCTGTATAATCGATTTATCGATTTTGGCATTTACAGTTGCGGAATGAGTGAAATAACAGCTGTACGAGCCACTAAAAATTTTCAATATCTTGGTGATCGAACATTATTTAGGATGTATCTTACAGGCGTTCATTCTACACGAGAGAAACAAATTATTTATGATTACGAAAACTCAATTTAAGTAGCTCGTGCTGCAACACGGAACCTTCTCTTCTTCTGAGCGTTTACAAATTAGTATATAAAAGAAATGAGGAATAGTTAAAATGAAAAAAATTTGTTTAGTGGTTTTACCTTTATTATTACTTACTGCATGTTCCGGTAACAAAGAACAAGCGAAAAATTCAAGTAGTTCATCTACCACAGTAAGTTCTATTGAAAAGGCATCTAATAGCAAAGAAAAACAAAATAGTAGTTCTACAGCTAGTAGCTCAAGTGACAATAATGTTAATATTGATAAGTTTCAAGAATACCTTTCGACAAATCCTAAAGATTTTGAAAGCTTTGTGGATCAATACTACTCAATTACCCCTACTACTGACCAATCAAAAGTATTTTCTAAATTGATAAAAGGAAAAACTTTCACCTTCACTGGTACTGTAATTGAACCTATGGGTCAACGAATTGCCGTTATTGCTGATAATAAATTTTCTAATCAGTCTTGGACTGATTCAGTCTCTACTAGTCCGTCAGCATCATACGTAATCTTTGTAAAAGATTTAAATAATACAAATGAATTTAATATCGGTGATAAAGTAACATTCACTGGAATTATGAGTTCAGCTGGCGCAAACTTTGATTCTATGCACACTCAATGGGATATGACAAACGGTAAAATGCAAAAATTGCAATAAAGATTAGCCTTCGGGCTTTTCTTTTTACACAATTTCAGAACATACTGTCCACGGAAAGGGCTGATATCAGGGTGGCAAGATTTGTAAAACGTGGGAAAACATGGCAATACGAAATTTCTTATAAAGACGATGATGGGAAATATAAAAAGCTTCGAAAAAGTGGTTTCTCAAAAAAAGGAGAGGCTATAGCAGAAGCTGGGGAAATAGAATCAAAACTTGCTAAAGGTCTAAAAGTAACAAGTAAAGATGTTCTTCTTTCTGATCATTTCGAACAATGGATGAATGTCTATAAAAAAGGGAAAGTTTCAGATGTCACATTCAGGAAATATAAAAATACTTTGATGAATATAAAAAAGTATTTTCCAGATGATACTATTAAAAAAATCTCTAGAACGTATTACCAAGAAATCATAAATGAATTTTCTAAGGAACATGCTGATGCCACCGTTGAACGTTTTAACACTCAAATAAAGGCAAGTCTAAGAAATATCGTAGATGAAGGTATTATCCCTTTTGACTTTACAAAAGGAGCTGTCATCAAAGGAGAGGCTCCAAGCTTGAGCGAACAAGATAAATTTTTGAACTTCACAGAATTTGAAGCATTAGTCAATTTGGCAAAAGAAAGATTAGATGCTCACTTTGCTTCTAGATTTATGATTGTTGTTGCTGCGGCAACTGGATTGAGATTCGGCGAATTACTTGGATTGACTTGGGATCGTGTGGATTTAAAACGTGGAAAAATATTCGTGGATCGCGCGTGGGATTACACGGAGACTCATGGCTTTGTACCACCAAAAAATGAGCAGTCTATTCGAAAAGTACCCTTAGATAGAGAAACAAATGAGATTATGAAGACTTTCAAAAAGGAACAAAAAGAACTATTCAAAAAAATGAAAATCAAACCTAAATATGACTTTGTTTTCTACAACGCAAAAGAAGGATTGATTTCAAACAATGCTGCTAACAAAAAACTAAAAGAACTCCTAAGACAACTGAAAATTGATACTCCCCTCACTATGCACGGATTAAGGCACACGCACGCCTCTGTTTTAATATTTAAAGGGGTTAACATTATGGCAGTGTCAAAACACCTAGGACACAAAAATTTAGCTGTCACAATGGAAGTTTACAGTCATGCAGTGAAAGAACTAGAAGAAAGAGAAGATGACCACATTAAATCAATTTTCGATGAAATATATGAAAGTCAAAAGTGATTTGGCACACGTTTGGCACAAAAGAAAAGACAAACCTTGATATAATAAGGTTTGTCTTTTAGTTTAAATGCCAGCTGCAGGCAACAACGCTTCAAGTACGCTGCAAATAAGCCGTTTAATATATCTATATTTATCGTCAATACACTATTATATACCATTCGTTGATATTCGTTAAAAATTTTTTTGGCACAGAAATTGGCACAAAGAATTATCTAACATGATACAATATTTTTGTAATACATATCTTATGAAAGAAGGGGAAATTTTGAAAAAGTTTTTAGGGTTTATTTCATTGATATTTCTTTCCATATTGCTTACGGCATGCGGCAATAAAGTATCTGTCGAAGATTTAAAAGCAAATGATTGGCAAATGGATAAAGAAGAAAATAAGGAAGATATTAACTTTAAGGTGTCGTTTAGTGATCATATTATGACATGGGCTCCGGATATGTCTTCAGTAAAAAGCGAGGCATCTAACGAATGGGAGAAAATGGGAGAAGACTTTGGAAAACAGATAGTTGAGAATATCAAATACAAGGTTGAATATAAGCTCAAAGGAACGACCATACATCTAAAGGAAAAAGATTTAAATTTAGATGACGATTACAGCATTGAAAAAGATGGCAATAATATTGTTTTAACTCCTGAAGATAAAGATGCTCAGAAATTAATTTTAAAACCTTATTCAAAGAAAGCTAAATCAAAGGAAGCTTCTACTACTAGTTCAACTTCCAAGAATAAAAATGTTGCCGACTTATCAAAGGTCATTGAAAATTTCAAAAATGACGGGCTAGAAGTGAACGAACCTAGAAAGATGACAAAAGACGATTACGGAATGGCACCACTAAAGGCAAAAGATGGAATGATTTTTGGTGTTCAAGTTGGAACTGACGGTGAATATCAAAATGCAAGAATTTTCTCTTTTGAAAATGTTGATGATTTGAACGACACCAAAAAGTATTATGATGACCTTGGGAAAGAATCATCTATGACTTTTTCCTATACTGCTGCGAATGAGGACAAATTAGTGTTAATGCAGTTCAATGGAGATCTTCCAAAAGAAGTTGTCGATAAATATGTAGATAAAGCTGATTTGACTTTAACGCCAGTGAGTTTCAACACAAATTCTTCAAGTTCTCAAGATACGCAAGATGGAAACACAAACAGTTCTACGGCTACTGCTAGTCCAGAACAACAAACACAACAAGCAGCTCCACAACAGGACCCAGCACAGCAAGAGCAAGCAGCCGAACAAAATGATTCTTCGGCCGACACTGGTACTCAGTATGGTACAGTTCAACCCGGAGAGGGTCCTAAAGAAGTTGCCGGACGCTACGGTATGAGTGTTGAGGATTTCCTAGACGCAAATGGAATGGATGCTGATAATTATTATTTTGATCCAGGTCAGCAAGTTGTTGTTAAATAAAGCAAAATAAGTACCCTCATTTAGAAATAGATGCGCTTTAAGGAGTTGTTAAAAAATGAAGTTTGGAGTTCGTAAGCCTAGTTTAAAAAAATCATTCAGCGCTAGAACTACCGGAAATGCAAAGCGTCAAATAAAGAAAGCCGTCGTTCCCGGCTATGGTAAAAAAGGATCAGGCTGGATTAAGGATCCGAAGAAAGCTGCCTATAATAACGTTTACAATAAGACATCCTTCCGTTTATGGGATATATTCAAGAAATAAACTTTCCGGATTTGCGTACCTTCTCTTTGAGGAGGTACTTTTTTATGTATGTAATCTACGATGAGCCGAGAGGAAATATTAAGCTAATTGAGGAAATGTTTGATGAAGTTATCTTCGAGGTTACAGTATATGCAAAATGCGAGGTTAATGTGATGATTGACTTCTTATTACTCTATGCGAATATTGCTACATTAAGTTAAGCCCCCACGTAATGTGAGGGCTATTTTTTAATAATTAAATCCTTTGATGTGTGAAGGATTGATATTCACATCTTTTACTTTACCCATATCTTTGATTTCATTCAAAACGATCGGAGCATCATGGTCATTGAAGCCTTCACCTTTTACTCGAACATCATACGTCCCATAAGAGTTCTTTTCTGCGTACGTTTGCTTATCAAGAAGTACGTCTTTTAGGAAACTACGCATATGGTCTTCCATTTTCTTACTTTGTGCATCATTGAGATTTCTAGCCTCAATTTTTATGATAGGTTTGTCTCCATCGACAATCGCAATATTTTGCTGCATGTAAGTTGGATAGTATGACTTTAGTTCTTGCTTCAAGCGATTTACTGCATTTTCATATTTCCATTTGCTGTCACAAGAAATAACTAGCGTATAAACTTTATTTGGTTGCAACACTCGCTTCACTTGATCTCGAAGCAATGTCCAAGCATACCGTGTTTGAATCCGTTGAACCATCTTAACTGCTTGATCTTTGGATACATTATCGATTGCAATTCCGTTTTTCTTTCCAGTAGGCTGCGGTGTTGGATTAGGATTTGCTGCATTACCACCTTGACTTTTTAAACGATAAGCATAGAAATAAGGACATCCGGCCATTACCCAACGTTGATCATGATTTGAAATGATTGTAGTCATCTTCCAACCCGTACATTCAATCCAATTTTGATTATCTAGTGCTACACCAGTATGACCGCCTGCTCCTGCAGAATAACCCTTTTTCCCCCAAATAATTACATCGCCGCGTTGCATTGGAAAGTCTGTATTTTCTGCGATCTTTTCATACCCTAGCTTTAGAAGATAGTCATGTAGCGTTTCAGTGCTAGGAATATATCCATAATTAAAACCACCAGATTCACGCAAAATACGATAAACAGAGCCTGAACAGTCGCATGTACCATCTGTGTAATAACGAGAACCATACATGCTGTAGTAGCAATTATTTACAAATTTTTGAACTACAGCTAACCCTTTTTCGATATTAATAGCCATTATTTTTTCTCCTCTTTTTCTTCTTTGACGTTTTCGATTTCTTTTGGTTGAGGTTGCAACCCAACGTTTTTGTCATCTGATTTTCCGTAAAGCTCCTTTGCTTTTTTCATATCCATTATTCTTTACCTCCATCATTATCTTTCGAGTTCCCGCTTCTGATTTGTAAAAAGGCATCTTTGATTTGATCCGGAAAGTTGATGAACACTGAAATGTTCTCCAAAAAACTAATACCTTCATTCGCCAAATAGAACATGATCACAATCTCTCGTAAGGGCATTGAGTCTCCAATAACCTTTTCAACCTCGACGGCTACAGCAATGACAACAAAAATAAGAACTTTCTTAATCAAACCCACAAAACCAATACGACTGCTGATCTCTTTTAAATTCCATGCTTTTAGCAATCCGGTAAGATAATCAACAATCACTAAAGCGACTAACGCGTGCAAAATAGCATCCATCCCTCCAAGCCAGCTAACAACCAATCCTCCTAACACCCCTGTAAAAACGGATGCTACATTCAAATATTTATCCAATATGATTTCCCCTCTCAAAATAGAAAGCGACCGACTAAAAAGCCGATCGCCCCAAATACTAAATATTTAACTATTCGCTTTCTTCTTGCTTTTTTGCATCGTTCACAATTTCTGTTACTTGATCGCGAATTGAAGCAGGTACGTTTTCGATTGTTCGTTTTCCGTCAATCACATGTGTTGCATAAAGCATTGCTAATGCTGAGTACATATTAGTCCCCTCCTTTCATTGCTGCTGTAGCAGACAAAACCATATCCGCTAACTCTAAAAGAGCTTCATCAGACATATCTACACGCTGACGAAGCTCTTCATTCTCTTTTTTTAGTTGTTCGGTTTCAGTCAAACTTTCCTCAACGGCTGGCGCATTTTCTGGATCATGAATCAATTTCTTTCCATCATATCGCCAATTGGTAAAATCAGTTGGTTCTCTGTCCGCTTCTACCTCTATCATTGTTTCCTGTGGAATAATCGAATATCCTTTTAAATATCCTAATTCATCTTGAATCCATACTTTCATAGGGTTCACCTCTCTATAATAGGGTAATATCAGTTAGCACAAAATCCCGTCTTTTCACTGTGCTATAATTTTCCAAGATACCCGAAATCTGATTCTTTTGTAAGATAAATGATTTGATGGTATCACTTAGTGGAATTCTATTTTCTTTTCCGTAATTTTGTTCCATGGAAGGTTTTGGAACAAAAGTGGTGTGAACGCCGTAACCAAGTGTTTTACCAGTTGAAGCATCATATCTTTCACAAGTGATTAAAATTCCTTTGTGAACATCTGCTTCATTAAATTTGAATACATTCGCATCTGAGAAGTAAATTGCACCTCTAAAAATATTCTTTTTATATACGTCTTCTTGTTGAATTGCTGCGAAGTTTTCCTGAATGGTTTCCGCACCGTTTTGCATCCCACGATAAATTTGCTTTAATTCCATTTAATCTTCCCTCACTTTACTTCGATTTCCATTGATCGATTATTATCAATGATTAGGTATTTATTTGTTTCAATCAAGGCTGCAGTCTTATCACTCATATGATAAGCCGTTGCAACTTCCAATATTCTATTTGATCCGCTAATTGTATTTTTTAAAATCGTTACGTTTGTTGGTACAGTTCCACCAAAACTTGAACCAGTGTCAAGCCCGCCATTTTCAATCCCGATAGGATCAATTGAATACTTTAAACTCACAACCTCTTTTGTAGTTGGAATTGTAATACGGCCATTCGTAGTCACAGAAACATTGCTAGATTTTGATGATTCATCTTCTCCATCAGTTTCTGTCACTGAAAATACATAGCTTGTTCCTGGTGATAAATTAGTCAAATCAGTATATAGTGTTGAAACATTTTCCTTTTTCACATTGTCCTGGTATACGTTGAAACTCATGGGGCTACACCCCTTTCACCCACGTTAACTTAGCGCTCGTTGCTGTCACATCACTAGCAACCAAATTAGTTGGCGTTTTGACGATTGGTGTTACTGTAACCGCACAAGTTGCGGTTTTACCATTTGTAGTTTTGGCAGTGATTGTTGCAGATCCAGATTTCAAACCAGTAATTAGACCACCACTTGAAACACTCGCAATAGTAGCTGCGCTTGAAGTCCAAGTAATTGTTTTATCTGTTGCATTCGTAGGATCGAACGTTACTGACAATTGGAAAGTAGAGCCTTTCGTGATTGATTTAGTAGAAGCATTGAGCGTAATAGAACTAACAGCAATTGATCCAGTAGTGAATTCGACAGCCGAACATTTTGCTGACTCGTCTTCACCGTCGGTTTCGCTGACCTCAAATGTGTATTTTGTGTTTGGAGTCAAACCTGTAATTGTTGCCGTAAGCTCTGATACTTCTTTTAGAAACGTTCCGTTTCGATAGATTTTGTAACTAATTGCCATTTAACATCCCTCTTTTCCATTTTAGTTCTACAGTTGAATCATCTTTAATAAATAGTTCCAAATTCTCAGGTATTCTAACAACTTCGGTTTGACCATCATTAATATAAGCTTTTGTGATATTCGCACTGCCCATTGTGAAGCATAAAGTTTTATTGCCTTCTATAATTAATAACGTATGTTTATCATGAACGATATAGTCGCCTGCATTCAGCGCATAATAAAGCGGCATTTCAACATGTGTTTTCTTTCGATCAAAACTAAGTTGCGTCGGAACATTGTAGATTGTTCCCCCACCAAAGTAACCATTTGTATCGAGTCCATCTGTTTCAGTGCTAAGTGCATCTTGATAATAAGTAACTTTCACTTCCGGTTGATACTCGGAATCATGTTCTATAGTAATTTTATTGCCTACCGCAATATGCTTGTACACTATAAGATCGAGTTGGTACTTAACCTTTTTGTAGATGTATTCTAAATCAGCAAGCAATCTTTCTTTAATTGAGTCATGTCGAACTCCTTGTAAATCCACTCGCGCATCCATCAATTCAGAAAGCAATACTCCTCCTGGATCGATTGATTTGAGAATATCCTTAATCGATTCAAACCAATTCAAGTAATCCCCTTGTTGTGCATCACGCCAAGCTTCAAACTCTTCTTTTCGGTCCTTCATCCATTGATCGAAGTCGCCCTTGCCTTTATTGATGTAATCGGTCATGTCTGCAATCAAATCTTCGACTGTTTGCCAATAAGATCCCATCTCTCCTTCTGTTTTTGAAACAGCACGAACAACAAAATAAGTGAAGTCTTGAGTTGTAGCAATCAAATCATCGCCTTTGTAAAAGACTAAATTCGCGGTTTGCTTATGAATGGCCTGCATAGAATATTCATCAAATGTGTACTGTACTTTACCGTTTTTGGCATCGATAATCTTTGCAGATCTTTGAATAGCGGAACCGTTGCTGAGCATTGATTCTAAATATGCCTTACATAGTGACAAATCAATAGGTATTCCATTTTGAGTCACAGTGGCTTCCATCGTTTCCGAATTCCTGTTACCTTGCCGGACTTGAATTATGCCAACGTAATTATATGGTTCTGTTGTGCTCAGTGTGATGTTCCATTTCTCCATAAGCCCATCACTCCTTTCTCAAAATCAGGCGGGATACAAATAGATGCGATTTGATCAGAATCGAAAAACTCTCGGTCATACTCAGCAACAATTTCACCCGACTCAGCATTTTGCTCATAGGTTTGAATGCGACCATTTTCAAGCCCTCTGATCACACCGGTATGACCATAATTTTGTGACGCGCACCAATTTGCTACCTTTGCTCCGCGCTTCCAGTTGATAATCGCTCCGACTACTAGTTGACCATAGCGAGGCTCCTCGATTACTGACCAAAGATAGAGTGTCCATTGATACGCCGAACCGATATCAGCTGCCGAAAAAACATTTCCATTTCTAACTTTGATTTCGTACCTCGTGCCGGCCCCCATGTCCGGTCCAATCATTACACCCGCATACTCTGCAGATAGCGCATAACATTGATGATTGCCGACTGGCTGATTCATCAAGCTTTTTAAATGATTCAATCCTTTTTTATCTATCATGTAATCACCTCTATTTCTTCGCTCTGGCAAGACAAACATCGCCTCCGTTTAGTAGCCAACCGAACGACATATCTACACGACCTACTCCGACACCGCCAGATTGCATTCCGCCCATCTCAATGATGGCGGTAGTATAGCCGTGCCAAGCTTCAGCTAAAACCGCAGTATGTCCATTTGCTCCAGCTCCGCCACCCTGATTGACGATAAGCACATCACCAGCTTTAGCTTCGTTTGCTGATATTTCCGTCAGCCAAGTTCTTGCACCCCTTGCATCAGCAGTCATGCTGCCTGTATACCAGCCAACACCAGCTGGTGTCCTGTAACCAGCTTTTGTCAATACTAGCCATACAAAAGAAGAACAATCGGCATAGCCATTCCGGTCAGGATTAGCAACCGAACCAAATTGTGTTCTTAATGGCATTGAGTAATGAAAGTATCCTAGTAAACTCTTGGCTGTATCTAAAATATCTCCTCCACTAGTTGAGGGAATCTTTAAATCTTTAAATTTGTTGTACCAATATTTAGCAAAATCAATCCGTTCAGGATGTGAGTTGAGTGGACGTTCAAAGTTTTTCTCAAAGGCAGTTGTTGCTATAGCTATATCTGTCATTTTTAAAAATTGCTGCCAAGAGTAGGGATACCCTGAAGATGCAATCCATTGTCCATTTGGTCCATGCCAGAAAAGCAACTTCATTTGAGCTTCGCTTGTGTCGGGATTTAAGGTTATTCCAGCTTTCTCCATTAAAGAAATCATATAAACACGGCCTGGAACTCCTTTTAGTGTCCATTGGAATATGCCGTAGCCTCGACCAGCTGCTCCGCCGCCTTCATCTGCAGTTGGACGTCCGTCTGATTCGCCTTGAGCGTTTCCGCATAATGCAGCAGCAACTTCTGGTGTACATCCAGCAGCAATTGCACTCGCCCAGATAATCCAGTATCTCTTATCACGTTCGTCTGTGACCTCTGGCGGGTATTGTCCATTCCAATCACCACCACCAGAAGAACCGCCTTGCCCTGGAAAAACTTCCTGCCCCTTGATGGTTAGTTTGCCTTGAACATCGAGATCACCAAATACTTGCAGTTTGCCTTGAATATTCATATTTCCGTAATGGATTGATAATCCGTTTCCCAACATCACAAGGCCCTTACTCTCAGCTGGTGAAATTAGGATATACTTTCCAGATCCATTTGATCGAATTACTAATGCGTTATCAGGTATCGGAGTGGGAGTAGTAGCATTTGGGAAAGGATTCCCAGCTGAATCGGTAGTACCTATTGTTCCAATTGCGCCTTTATCACTCCAAAATTCCATGCCCTTTTTGGATAGTTCCATTATTCTTTTTTCTTTGTTGAAAATTTGTAGGAGCCCTCCGACTAATTTGAGCGTATCCCCTACACCGTTAAACGATGTCTCCATCATTTTCGCTCGGATTCTTCCTACTCGAATAAAATCTGCATTCAAATCACCATTAATCCCCCATGCATTCACAAAGGGACCTAACCACCCGGTACGAGAAAAACCGATACCTTGGTTGTTTAATACAACCACATCTTTTGCTGTCTCCCTAGAATCCGTATCTAGATAATAGGTAGAATGAGGTTTATTTTTGGGATACTGCAGGACACTTCCACCTTCGACCCCATTGATCAAGTTCGTCACATAGTCGAGGAAATCACTCATGTAACCTTTTTTGGTTAAAGTTTTTATGGTTTCCTGTAGCTCATAATTTTGCTGTGTGTAAAACGCCACTTGAGCATCACCAGCAGAAATCTTTTTCACTTTTTCAGTCAAGCTATCATATAAAACTTCTGTGATCTTTGTTTCAATGTGGATATCGTATAACTTGTGATAAACATAAAAGGTATCGAATAACCCATAATTTCGCAGCTTGGCAAATTCTCTCGCTTCTTCCGAATCTGTCAATTTTTCAAATTCTAGTTCAATGGACACTTTTGGCTTATCACAACCGGGATTAACGGAAACAAAATACTTAGCGGCTGCTTTATCCAAGCTCGCCTGATCCTTGACACCTTGCTCCTCAGTAAATTGAACATGCTTGGCGTAAACGTCCGGATAGTTTTTTATTAGGTCGCTATCAACCTTTTTCCCATAGATGCGTTTTGTTTGACCATCTTCGCTGTCTTGTATATCTGCATATGGCAAACAACGAGTAATGATTGACTGCCAATCAAAGGTGATTTTCAGTCCTTGAAGGTCTTTCCCATACCTGATAGTCCCTACAATATCTCGACCTCTACGCCGTAACAATGACAACCGGAATGGTTCCCGTTTTATTTCTCCGCCCCAATATTGAAGCAGGGATCCTTGCTCGCCAGCAATGCAATTTAGTACATTACGTGCTTCAAACACTGTGCTCGAAACAGTTTGGATATCTGAAAATAATTCAATATCGCTTGGTTGATCCATGCCAGCGGTGATCTGTTTCATAGCACCAGAACCATTTTGCGAATTAATTTCTACGTGCTGCACTTCGCGATTCCCTAACTTATACGTTCGAGATTGCGCATAAATGAGAATATTGTTGCCATTCGCATCCTCATACGTTCGCTTAATCTCGAAGATATGATACTCTTCTTGGTCATTCGGCTTTGCTTTGATCTGGTAGCCATTCTCGAAATACTCCTTAAAACGAGATTTCAAGGGATGTTCGACTTCCAACTCGTAAATGCCATTTGCAGCTTCGCGAACATCTACACGAGTTGCATCGCTTAATATTCCTAACCCATTGTGGCTAAAGTCTTTTTCAGTTGGTAAATAAATTCTTGGTTTCAAACTTTTGTACACCACCTTGGTAGTATTTCAAAACTCGTTACTTTTCCGGACCATTGAAAATTATTCTCGCCCGGTAGTATCTCCGGAAAGTCTAAAAATTTAGTTTTATGATCTTGAACTTCTAAAACTCCATCGACAATTCGATAGGACTCTTCAATTTGAGAATCAATAACTATTTCATTTCCCACATTTACGAGATCATATTTTTGATCGTTGATCCAAAAAGAAATATCCCCCGAACCAACGATGCGAATCTTTGGTTTCGAAGGATATTTCTCCATGTTAAATATTTTTTTTTCGTTTTTTATCCAAATCAGTCCGACACGATTTGCTTTGAATGGTCGAATACTGATTTTAAAGTCAAAGTGAGTCCATAGACCATCTTTGTGTGTACTGGTAAATCTAGGTGGTTCAACGACCACTGCTTGATAAACGTACTGCTCATCAAACTGAAAGATGAAATCCGAATAGTCTTTCATATCTAACCAATGTTTGATCTGGTCTTCCAGAAAGACTAACTCTTCAAACGAATCGGCTTTGGCACCGCACTTAATAGGCCACTCAACATTTTTATAATAGTCATAGTCAACAACCACTGAATCATTTGCAGCTCGTTCACGCAACTCTATTACCCGACTTGATGAAATACGTTCAGGTCTTGCTCGCATATACGCATTGAACTCTTGACTATGTTTACCATTAATCTTGAATTGTCCCGCCTTAAATTCCATTAAACACACCGCCTTTCGGACTATCTTCTCTATCCTTCAGCTCCTTAATGAACCTGACTAACTTTCTAGCCATGTCCATCAGTTGGATGTCTGAAAGCTCCCCTAAAGCTTGAAGATTGATGTTATATGTATCTCCTTGAGTCTTAACAGGATTTCTTTCGCTTACCCCGCGATCAGTATATGGAGTTTCTCGACTTGCAGGAGATAAGGATAGATAATCCAACATTTTTGGAATATCTGCCATAGAAAGATCGTTTGTAGACATTTCAGACGCAAGCAAATCTGCCATAGAAGATACATTTGATTGAACTTTTTTGAACTCATCCATCAAGCTTTGATTCAATCCACCCATGATCGCTTTACCGTGAGGAATCAACAGTTTCCTGTCGTATTCGATAGGACCTTTATGATCTTTGATCCAACTAGCAATACCACTGACAAATTTCTTACCGTTTTCCCAGCTCGATCTTAGACCTCTTACAAAACCATCAATTATCGCTCGGCCAGCATCCATCAAATTAATGTTTGCAAGACCGTGAAAGATATTTTTAATAGTATTGATGCCATTAAATACTAAAGTTTTAGCCGTTCCCATGATGTTCTCAAAGGTTTTGGATACGTAAGACCTAAAACCATTGATGATTCCCATAATCCCATCAAGGACGCCTTTCCAATCGCCTTTAATTGCAGACAGTACAATTTTGATAATCGATTTTATCGTGTTCATGACAAAGTCAAATGAATTTTTTATCTGATCCAGCACCATTGATACAATGGCTAAGATACTTGAAAGTCCTCCTTTAAAGAGGTTTGAAACAACAGTCCAAAGAATTTGTACGATTGACCGAATGGCATTTCCGAATACTGTCCAAAGAAATTCAAGTGTGGTCAATGTCTGCTTTACAACGAATGTGATAGCAATCATTGCTAGTTCAAACACTGATTTGATTACACCCCATACCATTTGAGTGATGGCTAAAATGGTTTGCTGGTTTGTATTCCACCAACTCATTAGTTGACCCCAAACAGATCTAATGAAATCTGAAATGACTTGAACTAAAGGCTGAATGAAATCTGAGAATGCCTTCCAAGCGTTTTGCAAAGCATTTCTTACATTCTCATTCGTGTTGTACAAATAAAATAGAACACTTGCTAGTGCAGCAATAGAAAGAATAACTAATCCTATCGGGCTAGACAACGCTGAAAAAACTGTGCCCAAAATGGTCGTTGAGTCTGAAGCTGCTTTTATTCCTTTCGCTGCCAGACCTCCCACTTTTGAGACAAAATCCATTGTATGGCCTAATCCTTTAAGAAAATTCCCTACTCCGCTAGTAAGGCTCCCGATTACTTTTAAAATCGGACCCAACGTGACTAGTAATAAGGTGAATTTTCCAACAATAGCCAGTATATGCCCTTGCATAGAAGGAGATAACTTGTCCCATCTGTCCATCAGTTTATTTACAAAGGCTATTACACCCTGGAATGATTCACCAAACTTCACCCCGAGATCCGCAGCCGTATCTTCTAGTGTTCCCATTCGTTCATTAAAATCTGCAAGCATTGGTTTTAGCGTTGAAAAGAAGCCTCCACCTTTACCTCCTGCATCTAAAAAGTTTGCTCCGATACGACCAACTGAAGCCCAGATATTCGCGATTGATGCCTTGAATGAGTTCTCACCCATAATTGCAGCCGCACCACCAATATTCTTCTCAATAGCAGATAGGAACATCTCAGACGAAACTTTTCCTTCGGAAGCAAATTTCTTCACTTCACCAGCTGATATGTTAGCCTCCTTTGCGATCCATTGATAAATTGGCAACCCACGATCTGCAAGCTGATTCAGATCGTCCGTATAAGCTTGCTGTCCTGTCTGAACTTTATTAATGATCGATCCCATCTCACTCATAGACGTGCCCGCAATTGCCGCAGCATCCGCTGTTAGAGAAAGATACTTCGTCAGCTCTTGACCAGACTTAACCCCTGCAGCTACCGCACCAGCGGCGGTTGTCGCGGCTTCGTCCATCCCAAAGGACGTGCCTTTTACGGATTCTAGAGCTGATTTCATGATTTTATCGACAGACTGACCGTCATGCCCGAGTCCAAGCAGCTTAGCACGAGCATCATCAATCCCCGTTAATCGATTGAATCCTTTCACTAAAGTGATTCCTACAAGAGCAGACGTAGCCGCAAATGCAGGCTTGGTAATCTTTCTTGTTAGTTGATCACCAGCTGAAGAAATCTTTTGGCCAGCATTCGTAAGATGACCACCCACTTTTCCAAGGGTCTGAGAAAGAGAGCTATCTGCTTTTTTCGCATACCCTACGACATTATCGATCGCCGACTTCGCTGGCTTGTCATCTGCTTTAATGGTTCCAAACATTTCAAAGATGTTAATTGCCAACAAAATCACCTCCCAATAATGCTAATGCTTCCGTCATTCCTTTCACTGCAGTTGCTTCTTTTTGTGCCTTCGATTGTGAGTTTTCAGCAATTTCAGCTAAAGCTCTAGACTTAAAGTCTTCGAAGCTTTCTTCTCTAAATGGATTGGAAATCCACATTTCCCACAAAACGTCATGTCTTTCTGATTCAAACATCACCATTAAAAAATCAGGGAACTCCTCATAAGGAATATCCCTGATTAAGCTTCCTGCATCGGAGTATCGTTTGTAGAATCGATCTCGGAATTTATTTTCTCCTCCAACGAGGTCGATGGCGTAAATAATTTGGCAACTTCGCGCAACTCCGGCTTTGCGAAAAAATCTTTTAGCACCCCTACAAAATCAACAAACGGGATATCGGAAAAATCTTTCTCGGTCATACTACATAAATCGCCTAAGAATTTATAAACTTCGTCCTCAACTCCGTCAATATTTTCTAGCACGATTTCTACTAGGGAAGTAATGGCCTCAAAGCTCTCATCGTTCAGGATCCCAGCCAATTCCTTTAATCGTTTCTCGGCTTTTTCGATCTGAGTTTGTGCTTTTTTGCCTTCTTTCGATCCGGGATTTTTTTCAACAATCAACTGCCACGCCACTTTTTGAGCTAGTAATGCTTTTTGTTCATCCATCAAGTCTCGCGCTTTTTCTTGTTGTTTCAGTAAAGAAACGATCGAGTTTGTAATTCCCAACTTTTTAGCTAAGCGAATCACTTTAAACGTGTCTTTCGCTCTTAACTCACGCATGATAACACTCACTATTCTTCACCTCCTGATTCTTTCTCTTCTGTTGGTGCGCCATCAGGAGTAAATTTAAGCGATTGACCTTCAATCTCGCCTGATGTACCCTCTTTCGGAAAAAGAATCGTGACAGGGATGGATGTATTGTTTACATCCTCAGCGGCCGCTCGTGCCTCAAAAGTCAATTTATAAATGCCTTCTTGTTTGTCCTGAGGTTCAAACTCTAGTCCACCAGTGGGAAAAGCATGATGCATGATAATAATGATCGGTTTTTCTGATCCTGTAATTGTCCCAACATAAGCTAAGTTTTTGAGATAATCTGTTTCCTTTACCTCTCGTCGAGTAGTAATCACTTCATAGCCAGCAGGATAAGTTTTCCCATCCGAGTCCACCTTATCAGCTAGTAAAGCCATTCTAAGGTTATCAGCAGTCCACTCAATCATGTTAACTTCAAACTTGCCCTCAGATGACTCGATGCTATCTGACCCTACTGTTGCCGTAAATACTCCGTCGATCTCTGCTTGCCGATACGTATTTACTAAACTGATATTAGATCCTCCCGAAGTAGCACCTAAAAGATTACCTACCCACTTCTCTTCTTTATATTCTAAATTGGTGAGCAAAGCCCCGGCATTTAACTGAAATCGTTTAGGCGTATCTTTCGTATAACCTGTTTTTGGCAAATCCGTGCCGTTAATAGTAGCCATTTTATTTCCTCCAATCGATCTTAATGTAAAGCTGCAGTGTGTGTCTCTGTAAGGTATCTGATCCTGTTGGTATTCCAGTATCACTTCGGTATTCAATCTGAGCGAGAAAATCATCCGTTAGCTGATTGAATGGTCGACGATCTGGGAATTTTTCGGTTATTGCAGACACCGCATTCAGTAGATCCACATCACTGCTCTTGTTGTTGTCAAAAATATCCATGTCAATATAAAATCCTTGACCCTGAAACCGAATAGGCTCCCCAGACAAAGTAAATGTCATGTATGGATATTTGACCTCTTTCTTTCTATTTCTCATGTAATAACTTTCGGGGATTAATTCTCGAAAAAGAGATTCCAAGTAATTAATTACTTTGATCCGTTCACTCATCCAATCCCTCCAAATATCTGTTTTGCTAAAGCTTCAATCTGATTCCTTTTCTGGCGAAAAGCTGGTCTGAGATAGGGTTGTGGCGGTTGCCCATATGTAAAGAACCACTCGCCTGATGGATCTTGATAGACCCATCCGCCTTTTCTTCCTCGGCCATTTTCCGCAAACTCACCGGTCCCGAATTCAACATAGACTGCATATTCCACATTGGTACCCACATACCCAACCAATTCATTTTCATCAACGAGATAATCAATGGACCCTTTCAGTCGAGCTGTCTGAACCGCGGCCAACAATACCGCTTGACCTTGAACTAAAATACATGCTGAAAGTAACCAGCGGATCGTCGCTTGATTGATCGCTTGTTTCGCTTGGCTAGAATTATCTTTGAATACCATCAAGTCCACCTCTTACAATAAATTTCGATATGATGCTTCAGCTCCATAACGTCATCGACATAGGTGATTTCAAACTCGATCCCCGTTCGCGGGTTCTTGATTCGGTCGGTGGTCAGCACTTCAAAAGAAGTGTCCTCCGAGATTAGAACCTGCTGAGAGGTTGCAATGAGACTATTCTGATATGTCTGTTCATCCGATCCAGTGATCATGTCCATCAGGCCTTCCAGAGTGTGAATTACAGTCCATTCCATAATTGGATTGTTCCGTTCATCAACTTCACCGGTATCTTCTTCTCGCAAGATTTCAAATGGTAGCATGTTTACCACCTCAACAATCGATACTTGTTAACAAAGGACATCATTGCCGCCGGATAACCGCTGATGGTCTCTGTGCTATTCTGGTCATAGTAGGTCTTGGACATTCTAGATACAGTCTCGGATTTCAACCCGATCTTGTCTGACATTTTGAAATCATATTTCAAGAGCTTTTTCACTCCAGCAATAATATCCGTAGGATACTCGATTTTCGTGATAAAAGCTTGATGATCACAGCTGGTGAAAAAACGAGCTTCAGCAAAAGTTAAAGTATTGCCTTCTATTTCAGAAACAACGTATAAGCCATCATTCCACCTACTCCCTGAGATTTGAATTGTATCTCCTTTTCCGATTCCTTCAACATTCTGATTAACGGTCAATGATTTATCCGTTTCGAATCGGAGCTCATGAAATCGTGCCTTACGATTTTGAAAGGGATTATTTGTGATTTGTCTTATAGCCGTTTCAATCCCGTCAAGATCTTCTTGCGCAACATCAGGATAGATTTTCTGCGCCTCTTCTAAAGAAATGATCATCTGCTGCACTCCTTCCGTAAGAAAAAGGAGACAGCTTACTCGCCGTCTCCCTCAAAGTGTTTAGCATATAATGTATTCAATTTTTCATTGCTAATGTTACCCGGAAACTCAATTTCGGCTTTCTTCAGTGCCGCCATTTTCTCGTCACGAGACAGTTCTGTTGGCGGCTCATTCCAGTCAGTATCTTTTTCCAACTCAGCGATTTTCGCTTTGAGCTCATCGTTTTCAGCTTTCAAAGCATTGTATTCCGCTACCGAGTAAGTTTTGCCGCCAGTTGCTTCCTCAACAATGTCGTACTGGTTTGATTCAGAATTTAGCTCAACAACATCGTAACCTTCAGATAAATAAAAGGCCTTGTCCGCTTCATCCACGGTCAAGACCCGATTTTCTTTTCTTACCTTCATTTCGATTTCCTCCTCTTAGGCATCAATGACAAAAGCCAAGCCTTCGTGTTTTGTTTCGAACAACAATACATCGTCATAAGATTGTTCGTAATACAAATAGTTTCCTGAACTAGCCGCAGAGGGCGCATCTAGTCCAACAAAACTGTATTTTTGCGGAGCCGCCATACAAGGAATATAGATCAGGAAGAAATGAATTTGTTTCGCAGTTGGATCAGCCACCGCACCAGTCGTGAAATCGTATAAAGTTTTCATACGATCAGATGGAATTGGTGGTTCGATCGTCACGTCATCAATTCGATTGATGATTCGATTGATTGACCCGTCTGATCTCTGAACTGGCACTGTACGAGCAAAGTCCTTCAAACCTTTGATAATCTTGTTCACGGTTGGTGTACAAAAAATCGTACGTCCCGCTGACGGTACGCCCTTCTCGTCCATTTCTGTCATCAATTTATCGAAAGTAGCTAAGAAATTGGTTTCATCTAAAGTCATCTGTTCGATACCTTGACCCGTGGCGATGGTATTTTTGCGAGTGAATAAGGTTGAAGTCATCTGCTTATCCATTTCGGGGATCTTTTCCTCGTCGTTATAGACTTTTGTAATGTTTGCAATAGAAGTTGCATAGTTAGTTTCATCAATATCTGAGGGATCCACTAGCGTATCCCAATAGCGCTCATTTTTCAATGTGTACTCTTCCCATTGATTTTCGTAGTTCGCACTTGGTGTGGTAATGGTTCGTCGTGTACGATCCTTACGACCATTTTTGATCAATAATTTAGGCAGCTTGATTGTTCTGGCTCCCGTAAATTTTAACTTCCCATTTGATGGTGAATTCCATAATTTTTGTGTATACAACAATCCATTTGCTGCATAACGTTGTTCTAAGCCTTGTTGGTAGGCTTCTGCATAATTAAGTGGCATTGTTATTCCTTCTTTCTATTATTTGTTTGTTGGTTGCGGGATATCTGACATAAAAGCATCGATCATTTGTTGAGTTGGATCTGGATCTGATTGCTGTCCGCTGCCAGGCTTAGGATTAATCCGTTGAAAGTTATTCATCGGATCCGGATCTTGTTGATTGCTTCCTGCAGGCGGTTCCTGATTTGGATCAGACACTTGAAAATAGTCGGGAATCTGAGTTTGTAAGTCTTTGATTCGATTATCCAAATCTGTGATAGACTTTCCATCCTCTGATAATTCCACATCCCCAAGTTTGAAACGCGCATACTCAATATCGGTTGCTCCGGCTTCACTTAATGCAGTGTTCACCAAATCATCAATAGTTCGCTGTGTCGCTTGTCCTTCTAGCTCTGAGACACGGCTCTCTGCTTGTTCTGCACGTTGGGTTAATTGTTGAATCTCTTCGCTATTAGTAGCTTGGTCGAGCTGCCCTTCTAATTCGGTCGCTCGATTCTCAGCAGTCGTCAATCGTGTTTGCATGCCCTGCACGACCCTACCATGATCAGCCATTACCGCGTCAATCTGTTCTTCGCTTAATCCAAGTGCTCTCAATTGTTCTCTATTCATTTTTCTTTCTCCCTTACGTTTTTTAACGGTGCAACGACACCGTGGGGTGGCCGATTTTACGGCAGACCTGCCGAATTAATTAGTTTACCGTCATAATTAGGACAAAATAAAAAGCCTCGGTTTTTACTGGCTTTATTTCTGTTGATTTTTAAATTACCGATTTATAAACAACTGTCGCCCCCATGCGCTCATACCAGCTCGTTGTCTCTAAAAGATTTGGCAGTGTGTGAGATATGATTGAAATCGTCAAATTATCATCTGGTCCAACAACGACATGTGCATGATTGCCATTCCAATAAGGTTTCAGTTCATTACTGATTATTTCTCCGTCCTTATTTCTAATCGGGTTCTGTTTCCATTGAGGACTATTTTCAGCTTCTATCGCTTTTTTGTAAGCAAAGCCTAATCCCTTATGGACTTGCAACGTTAGAATTACTTCGTTGAAATCTTTCACTTTGTTCACCTCCAATTTTGGGCACAAAAATAGCACCCAATCATTTTCATGACTAAGTGCTATTGTTTAATTGATTCAACTTTATTAAGAATTTCGCTAGGCATTACTCTTTTTGCAGGTTTTTGAAGGGTGATTGAAAGCCCACTTGAAGTTTTGACCCTGCCTTCGTCATTTCTATCAAAAGCCTCGACATAATTCACGATATATTTATAAATTTGACGATCAACTTCTGCATTTTCAGCAGTATCCGTCCACAGTAGAAAGTCCTCAATAATCTCAGGTTTCTCCTGCTGTAAATAAGGTAATAATGAGCCAAATGAGGCCACACCAATTTTTCCAAGCGTCTTTTTATCCGCCTCTCTTAAAGACGGCGTGATATATGATCTCATTGTTTTGCTGCTATTTTTCATTTATACCGTCTCCATTTCTATGATTTGAATGATTCCGTCAGACATTTTTTTTGACTCCGTTTTAAGGACTCTGAATTTAGTACCGGGCTTAATCAAAAATTCTTGCTCATTTTCAAATCGACTAAGTTCGCTAATGTAGCCACCAATGTTTGAGCCTTTTCGGACGTATATCTTATAAAAGACTTCTGAATAGGTCCCCCCGAACTGCTTCGTTTGAGATTCTAATAAACTGGTACTCATGAATCCATCATCGAATACCTCAACATCACTGATTTTGGGAAGTTCATCAAACGAGCCCGCAATCCTTCGATACGTTACAAAATCTCTTTCAGGGATATATCCATTGAGAATATCAGGCAACCTTTTTGCATTTTCAATTTGTTGTCTCCGATAGGCCTCAGGCGTACCTCTATAAAGGGGATTATTAAAATAATCTTCTGAACTAGTACGTAATATCTCATTAAACTCTTTATAGGCCGTACGGGTGTAGTCCCTAATTAATGTTTTATCATCATCAGATAAAGACTTCAGCCACTGATTATGGGATTCTTGCAAACTGAAGAATTTTCTGACTTCTGTGGATTTATCAGTGGTAAATGCCTCACCATTATTATACAACATTTGACGCTCAAGTAGTTGAGATAATTCTTTCTCATACTTGTGATATAACAATTCTATTTCATCCTCTGAAAGACTTCCCCAATCCTCATTTTCAAATTTCTCCAACTCTTTTTCGAGAAATGAAATCCGATGGCCGATTCTTTCTGGAATCATATCATTGAGAGACATTGCTTTCGAACCTAGCCAGTCATTGTAATTCTTGTAGTCGATGACTTCGTGAGACTCATTATCGCGCCGCAATGACGGTTCATACCCTTCTATAACAGAGATAGAAACGCAACGGCAATTGACATCTTCCGAAGCGACTCCAAACATGTGCGGCTGCAAAGCTCGTCGGCCGTTAACCTCGAAATACTCGTCAATTTCTCGGACCTGTCCATCAAGTTCACGGTGATTATGGCGCGTCTTTCCGTCTAAGGTAGAAATCCATTCCTTTTTGACATACACACCTAGCTCTTTTGCATGATTCTGCGACTTCTGCCGGGCAACACCAGTCACGCGGCCTGCTTCTGTTCTAGCAATGTTCATCGCTCGTCGGTATTCAGCGCCACCGATATCAGAGATCTGTCGTGCCATTTTCTGAGTTGATAATCCCTTCCCAAAGCCCTGTATAAGCACCCTGTTAAGGTTTTTCTTCATCTTCCTCGCGTTACCCTTCAAACGGGTTGAGAGCTTACGAGAAGCGACTGGCGTATTGATAATGACACTTAACTGTTTGTCTGTCAGCATACCAAAGGCAAGCGGGATCTTTTCTGACATCTCGAACTCATAGAATAGTGAGTTATATGCCGTGTCACCGTTATAACGTAAAAAAGACCAGATAGAAGACTTCTGATCCTGTTCGACTATTCTGATTTTACGATCCATCTGATCCCGGATTGCTTCGAGACGTTCCTTCTGTAGCTTCTTTGGAAACTTATCGTTTTCGTCAATCTCTTTCTGCAGAGCAACGATTTCTTTTGAAATATCATCAGCCAAGCTCTTGTACATCTGATAAAGCTCTTTGCTGACATTTCGTTCAGAGGCTTGGAGAAGTTTCTCAATCTCACGTTGATAATTGTTCAAGGCTCTCACCTCTAAAAGGTTGCGATTTTCCAAGGATCAACACTTCGATCGGTACACCCTCATCAAAATATTTCAAAGCTTTTTCAAAGGTGTATCCCAAGCACATTGCTTGATGTGCATATCTCGTTACGTATTCTAGCGCATCAATGAAACTATTGGGGGAATGCGTAGCAAGTTCGACAGCAACTGCTTCGATTTTCGCTTCATTACTCGTCATTATCCTCGCCCTCTTTCGTCACGGGTTCCTTGTAGTCCTGCTCCTCTACTCGTTGCTTGATCTCATCATAATCGATTTCTAACAAGTCGCAGATGGCCTTCAACACGGTCTCATCATCAAGACGAGCTGCTGCATCCAGAAGCGTATCAAGTTCAATCTGTTTACGTTCTGCTTTGGTCTTCTCGCGTTCTTCGACTTCGGTTTCGTCGATCATCGTGTCCCGGGTAATCGTGATCTCGATATCAGATGTATCAAAAGATTTCCCATGACGCTCATTGATGTCTGCAACGATCAGCTCCAGCATCTGCTTGACCAACTTACGCAGCCTTACTTCCATTTTGTTGCATTTTAGATCTAGTAACGTATACCGCGACTGAATTACCACATTGGTCACATTGCCATCCCCGACCTGCGACGAATCAAAGCCCATTCCAAATTTATAGATACCCTCTTTGTCGACCTTCAGTTTTTCCTTACGAGCTTCAACAGGGATATTGACGGTGTGAACATCTAACCCGCCATTCTCACCTGTTCCAACAGCGCCTCGGCTCCGAAGATTATTAATCAGTGTTTCATAACTATCCCCGGAGAAGTTTTTGACAGCAAAAAATGGCTGATCAAAGTCCTGTAAGTTATTGGACAATGCACAGGCCATTAAATCGTAGTCATCTATTAACGGTTTGATTGGTTCAAGGTCCGTTGTTTTATATTTGTTGTTGTCAAGCCGCAGGAACGGAATAAAATCCGATTTACCTAAGGCTGCACCGATCGAACGACCAAAGGCTTCGCTGGTTTTGGGATCAATTCGGGTGTCGTGGTACAACGGATTGACTTGCACATTCGGATCCAGTTTGAAGGTCTTCATATAGTCGCCTTCACTGACGAAATACCAAACTTTCTCTTTGTCCCATAGCTCCGATCGTGTCACTCGAACAGTTTTGCCGTCTTTGTAGACATCCGTGTCATAATATCGGATGATCGCAATCAGCTTGTTGTCTGCATCGTAGATCTCGATCACTTTCAAGCTGTCAGCAACAGAAAAACTCAAGCGATCCTCGCCAAGTTTCGTATAAACGAACTCATAACCTTTCTGTGAAGCTCCTTCAACGGCTTCCTGAAGCATTAGCTGGAAGTCTTCATCGATATACTGATCAAGATAATCCTGCAATCCTTGCTGTTCTGTCGTGATCTCGATCGGATTGGATAGCAGATATTGCGCTTTCTGATCAATCAACTCCGTCAAATAAGGATGTGGGATTTTTATGTTGCTCCGACTGGTCTCCTCATGCATCTTGCCCTCATTGTCAACGTAGAACAGTCGAAACTTCAAAATATCGTGTTTGTACTTGTAGTAGCGGACACCCTGCCGCATTTTATCCTTATACGATGCTACTCGATCCGAGTTAACCGCCTGCTTGATTGCAGTTGCTAATGTTTTCGGATTATCTGATAGAAAATATTTTGGATCCAAGGCATTCACTCCTTTCAGTTTGGTATAATTTGCTTATAGAAAGCGAGGTGAGCATATTGAGATATGAAGAAGACGTAAAAATATACACTCAAGAAATTTGTCTTAACGGCCATCAAATTGATATTAGCTCAGAATCTAATGAGGATCCTAATCCTCCGATTTATTGCGAAACCTGTGGAGAAAAAACAATTCGTACTTGTCAAAATTGCCATGAAGTAATAGATGGTCGCCGACAGTATCCGGATGTTTACGGTATGGTTAGTGTTAGTATTCCGAGTTACTGTAGGAGTTGCGGAAAACCCTACCCTTGGACTGAAACCGTTCTTGCAAGTGCTACGGAATTAATCGCTCTTGATACAGGCTTGTCTTCTGAAGACAAGGATCTGATAAAATCCGCAATACCTGATTTAATAGTTGATACTCCTAAAACTCAGGTTGCTGCTGCAAAGTATCAAATAGTAATGAGCAAAGCTACAAAATTCGTGAAAGATGGCTTGTATAATCTACTCGTTGATGTAGCTTCCGAAACAGCTAAAAAGATTATCTTTCCAAGTTAAGCCCTTTATTTCAGGGCTTTTTTTAATATAGCCATCCGTTCTGCGCCTTCATGTATGGTTCCAACGCATAGCGCAAGGGGTCAATAATGTGGTTGTTCTCATCGATCGGAGTATTCAACCATTTCCCTTTTTTATCCTGCTGGTACACATATGTATTGAATTCTTCCAGCGTTTTCTCGCATAGAGGATGAATGAAAATTTTTAGCCCCTGCATAAAGGTGATCCCGTGCTCTATCGAGTCAGGACCTTTCTTCGCTCCTACAATTCGGGTGACTCCGCTATTCTTCAACTCCGCGATCATTTGCGGGCTCGCACTATCGGCTCGAATAACGGCTTTCATCAATTCTCGTTTTTCTATTTCTCGAACGATCTCCTTGATCAGCATTCCCTTTTTATACAGCTCATCGTAAATCCACAGCTCCCCGGCTTTCTCGTCATAGATTGCACTAGGCAACGTTGTTGGATCATTGGTAAATCCGAAATCCATGCCGTGTATGGTTAAGCCGATTTGCTTTTTCTTGACCTCTGGATCAAAGTCTCTGACCTCATAGCAGCCATCGAAGACTAGACCTTCAGCGATTCCCCAATCGCCGTCACAAACAACTCTGGCTCGCCGTGGATTGGTACGATATAGATCTGTATATCTCGATCTATCCTGCTCGTCTAACCACTCGTTATCCCGGAAAGTCGTTGTGTCACTGAAGACATCCTTTAGCTTAGTTTCCTCATCAAAAAAAGCCGCCTTCAACCAGTGATGCTCTGACCACGGGTTAAAAGTGACTGTGACTTGTTTATAATAATCCTCGGCTTCATATACCCCACGAATAGACTCGACAACAGTATCGAATTTCGCTTGGTTTTCGATTTGATACGCTTCTTCAAACCATGCCCAGCACAAAACACCGACATCGACTGTAATCGAAGTGATTTTCAATTCGTCGTCCAACCCACGAAAAAGTATTTTCTGTCCTGTAGCTTTGACGGTGATTTCCGGTAACGATTCATTGAACTTAAACAAGTGGAATACTTTAAGCTTATGCGCTGCCCACTTAAAGTCTGTGTAGGTGGATTGCTTATTCGTATTGGAGAAGCGCCGGATCACTAATAAGTTCGCCCAGGGATATTTTAGAATATCGTGGATGTAGCAAAGAGCTGCTGACTTCGATTTTTTACTACCGCGGGATCCTTTGACAGCTCGATAGAAGTTGCGACAATGGAAAAAACGATTATATCCTTTTCCCAAAGCCTCACGCATGGAAACTGTTGCCTCAGTCATCGTCATCCACCGGAACATCGTCCACAAAGGTCACTTTCATGTTCGCATTCACGTCTAACTTATCGTTGAACATTCCTAAATGGCGACCGAGCTGATCCAAAGCCTTCGCTTTGTCTGCGATCTTGACTTCTCGTTCAACGCTTTCACCGAACTCCGTCACTGATTTTTTAACCTTGATTCCTTGGATAACTGCTAGATCGTCATCGGAAGCAAAATCCGAAACCTCTCCAGACTCCGGATCCACCAAATCTGTAACTTTGACAAAGGCGATGCGCGCCAATTCCTGCAACACGCGATCTTGATTAATGCCCGTTCGTTTAGATCGTTCTGCCTTGGCTTTGTCTACATATGCGCGAATATGAGGTTTTTTCAGGTTTTCGTATCCAATCTCTGCTGCTGAATCTGTGCTATATCCTGCACGAATAGCGGCTTGCGTGGCATTCAAGTCAATCAAATACTCATCTGCAAACAGCTGCTGCTTGGGTGTTAATTTGGCCATCCTGCCACACTCCTTCCTTGAAAACACAAAAAAGGCACCCAAAACGGGTACCTCGAAATCTCGCTTCAATTTCACACTACCATTTTAACACATAAAACCTTCGTTTTTTTTCAAACTTTTTTTAACGTTATTGGAAGTCGATTGCGTCAATACCAAACAAAAGGACGGACATATCTTTAATGGCGGCTCTAGTATCTCGATATACAGTCCCTTGTTCAATATTGAAAAATTCACAGATTTCCTTCACTGACATAGTATTTTCGATTAAGTATCTTTTCCTAAGAATTTTGTATCGTCGCTGCTCCTCCACTGAGCCTCGT
>ENA-OWOG01000122-OWOG01000122.1-gut-metagenome-genome-assembly--contig:-NODE-122-length-44382-cov-25.306850_pt1 | contig 44382 bp, 37 predicted proteins | sample MGYA00248249_ERZ651793 | MGnify/ENA primary metagenome ERZ651793 (study PRJEB26908, sample SAMEA4031700) | gut metagenome | biome: gut; feature: normal infant; material: stool | place: China | collected... | reverse complement strand
GCTATTTTATGTTTTTGCCGTAGTTTAGGGGAGTTTGGGGCCACCATTACTTTTGTAGGTAATATCTCAAATGAAACACGGACTTTGCCTCTAGCCATGTATAGCTTGATGCAACAACCCGATACAGAAGCCGTTATTCAAAGGCTTATTGTTTTATCGTTAAGTGTAGCTTTTCTGGCATTATGGTTTGCGCAGTGGTTTCATCGTTATCAAAAGAAGCGTTTAGGACGGTAAAATTATGTTGATTGATTGCCGTTTTGAGCTACACATGGGTCAGTTTCATATTGAACCTAGTTTCCAGTCAGATGCTTCTGTTATTGGCTTATTCGGTGCATCGGGTTCAGGTAAAACGTCCATTTTACATGCCATTACAGGACTGAACACACCGCGTAGTGGAATCATTAAAATACAGGGCCAAACATGGTTTGATTCAGATCAAAAAATTAATGTCAGCACGCAAAAGCGGCATGTTGGATTAGTTTTTCAAGATGCTCAGCTTTTTCCGCATAAAACAGTCAAGCAAAATTTATTATTTGGTTTTAAGCATCTTTCCCAACAAGAACGTCACTTCGAAGCAGATTACATTATTGAGTTATTAAAGTTAGGGCATTTATTACAGCGTATGCCTATCAAACTCTCAGGTGGGGAAAAGCAGCGGGTGGCACTAGGTCGAGCATTATTATATTCGCCTAAGCTGTTACTGCTTGATGAACCTTTATCAGCATTAGATGCGAATCATAAAGCTGAAATTATTCCTTTTTTTCAGAAAGTAAAAGAGGAAATTAAAATTCCGATGATTTATGTAAGTCATGATATTCAAGAGATTAAACAACTGACCGAAACAATGTGGATTTTATAATTTTTCATTTTTTATACGCATTTCCAAACTTACGAGAGTCGGAGTTATAGAGAACTCATTCTGAGCCTGCGGGAGATTGAAGCCTAAAAAGTTACTAGGTTTGATAAACCATAAATCTGATTTTAGTCGAATAAATCAAAACCTGCCTTATTGAAAATGATTATTAATAACAAAATATTCTTGACCTTTAAATTTTATAAACTACATATAAAACAATATTTTAGCTTGTAATTTTAAGCTGTAACTCATTTGTATAAGATCATAATTTGAACTTTTATATCCATTTGCTCTTGATAAGAATGATAATTATTTGCAATTATATTTATAGATTTCTTTATAATATAAATTGGAGTATTCACATGCGCTCTACCATCGTGGTCACAGGTGCTGCAAGAGGGATAGGAGCGGCTATCGCCAAGCAACTACTAGATCAGGGGTATCATGTTATTGGTATTGACTGTCAAAAAAATCCTGAACAATGGGATATCAGTAAAACAATGACGTCAGATCAATCTTCACAATGGCAAGGCATCTCACAAGACATTACCCATCAACAAGAAACACAAACTTTAATTTCAGAGCTGTTAGAAAAATACGAAATTACGGGGTTAGTAAATGCAGCAGGAGTATTAATTATGCGCTCCATGCTTGAAGCAAAAACGGAAGATTGGGAAACACTTTTTGCGGTCAATGTCATGGCGCCTATCGCGATCAGCCAACAAGTTGCTAAACATTTTTGTGCAAAAAGGCGGGGTAGCATTGTCACTATTAGTTCAAATAGTGCGCGTATGCCACGTATGCAACTTGGTATGTACGCCACCACTAAGGCTGCACTAAGTCATTTTTGTCGCAATCTGGCACTTGAAATCGCCCCTTATCAAGTCAGGCTGAATATCGTTTCACCTGGATCTACTCTCACTCAAATGCAGCAACAACTCTGGACAGATAATGCACCTCCACCTGCAGTAATTGATGGTGATTTAAGCCAGTACCGAACAGGTATTCCCTTACGGAAACTCGCGCAACCAGAGGATATTGCCAATACCGTGAGCTTTTTACTTTCGGACCGAGCGGCCCAAATTACTATGCAAGAAATAGTGATAGATGGAGGAGCTACACTTGGGGTTTAAAGCTTACTTCAGCACAACAATACACTGAAATTAAAGAACAAATATTTTTAAAGATAGAAAAGGAAAATACCAATGAGTATTCCAAAGATTGCAAGTTACAGCATGCCCCAAGCGCACGAATTTACTCCAAACAAAACAAATTGGCCACTACATACCAGTCGAGCTGTTTTATTGGTTCATGATATGCAGCAATATTTTTTAGATTTCTATGATCTAACCCAAGAACCTATTCCAGAACTAATTCAAAACACCAAGGCATTAATTGATGCTGCTCGCCAGTCTAATATTCCCGTTGTCTATACAGCACAACCTGGCAACCAATCACCTGAATATCGGCAGTTATTAACCGACTTTTGGGGGCCTGGTTTAAAGGATGAGCCAAGCATCACACAGATTTTTCCGAAAATTTCACCTCAAAAAAATGATACGGTACTTACTAAGTGGAGATATAGTGTTTTTAAATTTTCTCCGCTCGAACAACTCATGCGTGACTCTGGTCGCGATCAACTCATTATCTGTGGGGTATATGCACATATTGGTTGTCTAATGAGTGCTGCGGAAGCATTTATGCTAAACATACAGCCATTTTTATGTGGTGATGCGCTGGCTGACTTTAGCAGAGAAGAGCACGATATGGCATTAAAATATGCCAGTACACGATGTGCTCAAGTCATGACAACACAACAAGTAATCCAAGCATGGATACAAGAATAAGATGCACTACCTCTAGAATAAAAATTATTTAACTTTCTGTATTTAAAATATAAAGAGCAGGTCATTGATCTGCTTTTTATATAGGTCGAAATGAATACTTATAATAGAGGATGGATGCAATTCATCATTATTTAATCAATAAAATATAATGGTTATCATTATGTATTTGATAACTACTTAATATTGAATATTAAAACTTATGTGTATATGATACACCGTTAAACATAAATGATAATAATTATCATATGTTAACCATTATACAAAATAATGTTGAAGAGGGTCGCCATATGGTTCAGTTCAAGAATGCATCTAGTCGCAAAGTGCGTACATGTAGAAAGCAAAGAGAGGGATAATATAGGATTTATTTTAAAACTTAATAATTAGCTCAGAGCTTATTTATAGGGTAGTAAGTTCTAATTTATAGATCAAATCATTTCCATAATTTTCAGGTAAATATAGTCAAAATAATTTTAAAAAATTCCTATATTTCTAGACATTAAGGTTCAGTAAGATGACGACAATATCAAAATCATTATTAAATGGATTACCGATAAAAAAATCGAGGGTACAAGTTTTTGAGATTTTAAATCAGAACCCACAAGGCTTAAGCGCGGTAAGTATCTATGCGCAAATTAAAAATGAACATAAAATTACGTTAGGTACCATTTATCGAATTTTATCTGAGTTTGAAAACCGCAAAATCATCAAAAGGGTGTTTTTAGGAAAAAGTAAAAGTATTTATAAGCTTAGAAAAGACAAGATGAGCTGTAACCTCATTTCGCTCAAAACCTCTGAAGCCTTGAACTTTGAAAATGAGAAAGTTAAAGAATTACTTCATGAGGTTACGGATATTATTTTTGCAAACACCGGAGTCGACGTTAGTAGTGTTGAACTTAATCTTTATACCGAATAAAAATCTTTTAAACTGTTATAAAAAATAAAGGACAGCATCATACTGTCCTTTATGCATTCTTAAATGAGTTATTTAATGACTTTAATACGAGTCGTAGCCGGAATAATTAACGGTGAGTTCTTAGCAACATAGCTTTCAAGCGCATCGATATCTTGACCACCACCGACACGGTTTTGGCCTTCTTTTAATACCGTGAAGTTGTCACCACCATCTGCCAAGAAGCTATTTACCGTCACACGGTATACTTTAGTGTCAACTAATGGTGAACCAGCAACCATGATGTTACTTGCTCGTAGTGAAACAGATGTATTTGCCGCATATTGGTAACTCAACTCTTTAGACGGCTGTAAAATTCTAGGCGAATTTGCATTTGCACCAGACCATTGTTGTTCAAGCACATCTCTAATCTGTTTACCGGTTAAGCTCAAAGTCACAATCGAGTTACCGAAAGGTTGAACTGCAAAAATATCACCAAACGTAATCTGGTTATTGCTGTTAATTAGTAGATCAGCACGTACACCACCCGGGTTCATTAACGTAAAATCCGAACCTTGATTACTTGCTTGAAGAGCGGCAGCTTGCTGTGCATCGGCAATCATATCACCTAGTGGGCTTTCACCACTTTCGACTTGCGTACGACTCACAACGGCAGTAGAAGTTCCAACAACACGTCCAGAAATTGTGGTTACTGCTTGACGGTATTTATCTAAAATCGCTTCGATACTTGGCGTTTTACTAAATTTTTGATAGAGGTCTGTCAGACTTACAGTGGTTGTACCCGAAGTATAGGCCTCACTTTGAACCGGAATTTGTTTAGCATCTTTTTTAATGATATCGCCAGTTTTACCATCCAACTCCACCTTAATATCGGTAATAAGCGTGCCATATTGGCCAGCTGAGGTTAGTAAAAACGGTTTAGCCGGATTCTTGGTTGCATAATCACAAATATAAGACTGATGTGTATGCCCCGAAACAACAATATCAACTGCCGGATTTAACCGATCTAAAATACCTAAAATTGGCCCACTTAAGCCATCACATGTTTTTTGATTGAGTTTCGTACTTGGCGCTGCACCTTCATGGACAACGACGACAATGGCTTCAATACCTTGTTTTTGGAGTTCAGGAATTAACGCATTTACCGTATCCGCTTCATCACGGAATTCAACATCCTTAATACCCGCCGCTGAAACAATACTTGGAGTCGCTTTGAGTGTTAAACCAATAAATGCTACAGGAATCCCGCCATAAGTTTTGACTTTATAGGCAGGAAAAATTGTTTTACTTGTATCATTTTTCATTGCTACGTTAGCTGCAAGGAAATTGAATTTTGCGCCGCTAAAGTTTTTATTAATTTGGCATGGGGCAGTGCTGGTATATTGTTGACAACCGCCATTTTGTAAACGACGCAATTCATCTGTACCACGGTCAAACTCATGATTTCCAACCGCATTAAAGTCAATTTGAATATCATTCATGACTTCAATAGTAGGCTCATCTAGAAATAACGAAGAAGTGAGTGGGGAAGCACTAATTAAGTCACCTGCTGACACAACAGCATTATTGGGATTTTGAGCTTTAAGTTTCTTAATTGCATCTGCAAAGTAACTCACACCACCGACAGGAATACGTACAGTTTGAGATGCATCATTTGGATTCGCTGCTTCAACGTAACGTTTAGGTGGTTCTAAATTTCCATGAAAGTCATTGAAAGCTAAAATATTTACGGTTTGGTTACTTCGCAGTGCTGGTGTGCTTGAATCATTGTCATCGTTATCATTACAGCCTACCAATAAGGCCATTGCCAGACATAAAGATGTTGTTTTAAATAGTATGTTTAAAGTCGTCATTTTTTTATCAATTGATGAATTAAGATGCATAAAAAATACGCATAGAGTATGAATATTTGATGAAAATTGAAACTGAATCAAAATAGAATGATCTTTAAAAAATTAATGTTAAGATGATGGTAGATATGGATGACTAGAAGGAAGTAAATAAGGCAAAAATAAATATTAATTTTAAGGTTTTCATAAAAAATTCATGAATTTGCAATAAAGCAGTTACAAAATGTCCGGTGGATAAAATCGGTTATATATTAATAAATTAATCTTTTTTATTCATTTTAACTTTTTTACCCAGTATAAGAGTCAAGAATGACATCATTGCCCACTTTAGCTAGCTCAAACCAGCACAATTTAGAAACATATCTTAATAGAGAACTCTCTTTATTAGAGTTTCATAAACGGGTGCTTGCTCAAGCCAAAGATATTGAACACCCATTACTGGAACGTTTGAATTTTTTAATTATTTTTTCGCGTAATCTGGATGAGTTTTTTGAAATTCGTGTGGCAAGTTTGATCCAGAAAATTAGCTTGATGAGTCAGGCAACCGGACCAGAAGGTTTACCGTTAGTAGAAGTATTAAAGCAAATTTCAAAAAATGCTCATGAGGCGGTTGAAGAGCAATATAAAATCTTAAACTATACTTTGTTACCGCAACTCCAAGGCTATGGCGTTCATTTTATTCAGCACGGCGATATATTAGAAAAGCATAAAGAATGGATTAAAGAGTATTTTTTTAAAGAAGTACAACCTGTAGTTACGCCAATCAGTCTAGACCCAGCACATCCATTTCCACGGCTGGTCAATAAAAGTCTAAACTTCATTGTAACTTTAGAAGGTAAAGACGCTTTTGGACGTCAAATTGATTTAGCTATTGTGCCGGCACCGCGTTCGTTACCAAGACTTGTTAAAATTCCAGAACATATTTCTGGCGGTGCAGAGCATTACATTCTGCTCTCTGCTATTATCCATCAGCACATTTCGGATTTATTTCCGGGCATGAAAGCGACGGGCTGTCATCAATTTCGTGTAACTCGAAATGCCGATTTAACCGTTTCTGAAGATGTAGAAGACTTGGCTGCTGCTTTAAAAGGTGAGTTATCTTCACGCCGTTTTGGCCAAGCAGTTCGTTTGGAAGTAGCAAAAAAATGTCCTGAAGAAATTGCTAACTATTTATTAGAGCAATTCGATTTAGATGCAGAACATCTTTACTACGTCGATGGCCCCGTTAATTTAGCCCGTTTTATCTCAAACTTTGATTTACCAGAGTTACGCTATAAACCATATCAACAAGTTTTGCCTCAGCTTTTATACACTAAAAAACCGATTTTTGATGTGTTAAAAGCAGGAGATGTTCTACTTCATCATCCATTTGATTCTTTTGCACCTGTTATCAAGTTCCTTCGGGAAGCTGCACAAGATCAAAATGTCTTGGCAATTAAACAAACCTTATACCGTAGTGGTGCCAACTCGGAAATCGTACAGCTACTCGCAGAAGCTGCGCGTAATGGTAAAGAAGTGACCGCGGTTATTGAGTTGCGGGCACGTTTTGATGAAGAATCAAATATTGAAGTCGCTAACGTTTTGCAAGAAGCTGGCGCCGTCGTGGTGTATGGCATTGTTGGCTATAAAACTCACGCTAAAATGATTTTAGTGGTTCGCCGTGAACAAGACAAAATCAAAAGATATGTGCATTTAGGTACAGGTAACTATCATGCAGTGAATGCCAAAATCTATACCGATTTTGGTTTGCTGACCAATGATGCGGAAATTTGTGAAGACGTCCATAAAATTTTCCAAGAACTGACCGGTATGGGCAAAATGGCTAAACTAAAAAAACTTTTTCATGCGCCATTTACCTTACATTCTCAGCTGTTAGAACTTATTGAACAAGAAATTAAAAATAGCCTTGCTGGTAAAAAAGCACACATCATCATTAAAGTGAATGCGCTTACTGAACCCCAGCTCATTAGCGCGCTTTATAAAGCATCACAAGCTGGTGTAAAAATTGATTTAATTATTCGTTCAATTTGCTGCCTGAGACCACAAGTTGCAGGCCTTTCAGAGAATATTCGAGTACGTTCAATCGTTGGTCGTTATTTGGAGCATACGCGGGTTTACTATTTTTATAATGATGGCGATACAAAAGTTTATTGTGCAAGTGCAGACTGGATGGAACGTAATTTGTTCTCTCGTATTGAAACCTGCTTCCCAATTGAAAATAAAAAATTAAAGAAACAAGTCATTGAAGATGGCCTAAACAACTATTTGAAAGACAATCGTCAAGCATGGGAATTACAGGCTGATGGAACATGGGTGCAATGTCATCCTAAGCCGGAAGAAGAACTTTATATTGCACAGCAACACTTGATGAACTTAACTGGGTAAAAACATAAGTCGTAACAGAATATTGACCTGTTATGACTTTCCAAATGCTTTTGAAAGATCAGGATTTATTAAAATTTGGACAAAAAACACAATTATCGAACAATATCTTGTTCCGAGCTTATCTACAAACGTGGCATTTTTAATTAGAATAAATTTTTAATTGCCTTATGAGATTTAATCAAGTGATTCATTTCACGAGATTAATACTGACTGGAGTAAAATTTATGCAATGGACAAAACCAGCTTTCACTGATTTACGTATTGGTTTTGAAGTAACAATGTACTTTGAAGCACGTTAATCATTTCTATTCAAATCTGTCATAAGCCCTAGTCTTGTTCTAGGGCTTATGTCTTTCTAATAAGATATTAATTTTATGCATATTTATATTTTAGGTTCAGCAGCTGGAGGCGGTTTCCCTCAGTGGAACTGTAATTGTCCTAATTGCCATGGTGTTCGTACAGGTACGATTAATGCCAAAGTGCGTACTCAATCTTCAATTGCAATTTCAGAAAACGGCGTAGACTGGATTTTATTAAACGCATCACCAGATATCCGTCAACAATTATTTGATTTTAAAGCGGCTCAACCAGCGCGAAAGTTACGTGATACTGGTATTACCAATGTTATTTTAATGGATAGCCAACTTGACCATACCACTGGACTTTTAACTTTACGTGAAGGCTGTCCAATGAATGTGTGGTGTACTGAAATGGTCTATCAAGATCTCACCACGGGTTTTCCGGTATTCAACATGCTGAAACACTGGAATGGTGGTCTTCAATATCACCAAATTGATCCTAAACAAGCTTTTAAAATTGATGGTTTCGAAAATTTAGAATTTTTACCCTTAATTATTCAAAGCGCGGCACCCCCATATTCCCCACATCGCCATGACCCGCATGAGGGAGATAATATTGCCTTGATTATTAAAGATCATAAAACGCAAAAACAGTTGTTCTATGCGCCGGGTTTGGGAAAGATTGATGATCAAATCATGCAGATTATGCAAAATTCTGACTGCGTCATGATTGATGGCACACTATGGACAGATGATGAAATGCAGCAAACCGGTGTAGGGAAAAAAACTGGCCGTGAAATGGGGCATTTATACATTAGTGGTGAAGGCGGTTCGTTATCTTACTTAAACCAACTCAGTACACCAAAGAAAGTGCTAATTCATATTAATAATACCAATCCGATTTTAAATGAAGACTCTGCTCAATTTGCTGAACTAAAAGCAAATGGTGTAGAAGTTGCCTTTGATGGCATGCAAATTGAACTCTAAGGTGAAACATGACTCAAACACCTGAAGCTTTAACGACCGAACAATTTAAACAGGCTATTATTGATAAAGGTCAGTATTATCATATCTATCATCCATTTCATGTGATGATGTATGAAGGTAAAGCCACTCAACAACAAATTCAGGCTTGGGTTGCAAACCGCTACTACTATCAGATCAATATTCCGCTCAAAGATGCCGCGATCATGGCAAATTGTCCTGATCAACGTGTGCGTCAGGAATGGATTCAGCGCATGATTGACCAAGATGGTGAATACCCTGATGGAGGTGGACGAGAAGCATGGTTACGGTTAGCCGAAGCTGTAGGCTTGAGTCGTGAGCAAGTGATTTCCGAAGAATTGGTTTTGCCGGGTGTACGATTTGCTGTAGATGCCTATGTAAATTTTGCACGCCGTGCGTCATGGCGTGAGGCAGCAAGCAGTTCTTTAACTGAGCTATTTGCGCCTCAAATTCATCAGTCTCGACTTGAATCATGGCCACAGCATTACCCTTGGATTGATGACAAGGGCTATGAATATTTCCGCTCCCGTTTAAGTCAAGCACGCCGTGATGTTGAACATGGTTTAACAATCACGCTTGATTCATTTACTACTCATGAACAACAACAAAGGATGCTGGAAATATTACAGTTTAAACTGGATATTTTATGGAGCATTTTGGATGCTTTAACACTGGCATATGTACACAATGAAGCACCGTATCATAGCGTGACTCAAGAACGGGTATGGCACAAAGGACTATTTAAATGAATAAAGAACAATTTGATGTAAATCTTGTGCCTACCTGGCGCCAAGGTTATCGCTTTCAATTTGAGCCTGCTCAAAATGGCTTTGTCATTTTATATCCTGAAGGCATGATCAAATTAAATGAAAGTGCAGGGGCCATTGGACAATATATTGATGGGAAAAATAATATTTCTGCAATTATTGCCCAGCTCAAGCAACAATTTGGTGATATAGCCGAAATTGACAACGATGTTATTGATTACATGTTAGTTGCCCAGCAACAACACTGGATTGATTTAGTATGACAGAAGGTGTTGGTCTACCTTTATGGTTATTAGCGGAGTTAACTTATCGTTGCCCGCTACAATGTCCATATTGCTCAAACCCTTTAGACTACGCGCAGCATAAAAATGAACTGACCACGCAAGAGTGGTTTGATGTTTTTGATCAAGCGCGTCAAATGGGGGCAGTACAACTCGGTTTTTCCGGTGGTGAACCTTTGGTGCGTCAAGATCTGGAGCAACTTGTGGCGCATGCACACCAACTTGGCTTCTACACCAACCTGATTACCTCAGGCATGGGACTTACCGAACAGCGTATTTCGCATTTAAAGCAAGCTGGCCTAGACCATATTCAAATTAGCTTTCAAGCGAGTGATCCGGTCGTTAATGATGCTTTAGCAGGGTCGAAACATGCTTTTGAACAAAAGTATGAAATGTGCCGACTTGTTAAGAAATATGATTATCCGATGGTCCTCAATTTTGTAATTCATCGGCATAACATTGACCAGATCGATAAAATTATTGAGCTTTGCCTAGAACTTAATGCGGATACAGTTGAGCTAGCAATTTGTCAGTTTTATGGTTGGGCGTTTTTAAACCGTCAGGGTTTATTACCGACACAAGAACAACTCATACGTGCCGAAAGTATTACCAATGAATATCGGGAAAAGTTAAAAGCGCAAAATCATCCTTGCAAACTTATTTTTGTAGTGCCTGATTATTACGAAGAAAGACCAAAAGCCTGTATGAATGGCTGGGGTAAAATTTTCTTTACAGTTGCTCCAGATGGTATGGCGCTGCCTTGTCACGCAGCAAGACAATTACCGATTTCTTTCCCAAATGTTCGTGAACAAAGCCTATCAAAAATCTGGTATGAGTCTACTGGTTTTAACCACTTCCGTGGTGATGCATGGATGCCAGAAGGATGTCGTAGTTGCCCAGATAAAGACCGCGACTTTGGTGGCTGTCGTTGTCAAGCTTATATGTTAACAGGCGACGCAAGTAACGCAGACCCTGTTTGTGGTAAATCGCCGTATCATCAACTCATTGAACAGGCACGTGCCGAGAGCGAAATTGATTCCTCTCTGGGAAAATTGGTATTCCGTAATAGCCGAAATTCAAAGCAATTCACGGTTCAACAAAACATTCCGGTTCAAAATATTGTAGATGATTAGCTATGAGAAAACCGATATGAACCATGGCACATTTCCTGTTTTTGATGGCCATAATGATGTACTAACCCGATTGTGGTTAAGTGATCATAACAATCCTGCTCAAGCTTTTATTCAAGAGGGTTTAGCCGGACATCTCGATTTAAAACGTTGCCAACAAGCCGGTTTTGTTGGCGGTATGTTTGCTATTTTCTTGCCGCCTTTTCATTATGTTAAGCAGCATCATCCCAACAAACTCTTTGACCAAGACGCATCTGACTTCACACAACAGCAAATTGAACACATTTGTTTGGCACAGCTCGATTTAGCAAAACAACTTGCCGAGTACTCTAACGACATTCAAATTTGCACAACTGTTCAGGATATCCAGCACTGCCTAACACAGCAAAAGTTAGCCATTGTATTGCATATGGAAGGTGCTGAAGCATTACAACATAATCCAGATTTACTCGATGTATTTTATGATGCCGGGCTTCGTAGCATCGGTCCACTTTGGAATAGACCAAGTCGTTTTGGACATGGTTTAAATATCAAGTTTCCGCATTCACCTGATACTGGAGCAGGTCTTACAAACGAAGGTAAAGCTTTTATAAAGCGCTGTGCTGATAAAAAAATGGTGATTGATGTTTCCCATATGAATGAACGAGCTTTTTGGGATACAGCTAACATTCTTCAGCAACCAATTGTCGCAACTCACTCAAATGTGCATGCTTTATGTCCACAAGCCAGAAACTTAACAGATAACCAACTTAAAGCAATTAAGGACTCTAAAGGCATAGTCGGGTTAAATTTTGATGTCGCATTTTTGCGTAAAGACGGACAGCGTGATGCAAATACATCCATTGAGGTACTTTTAGAACATCTTGAATATTTAATAGATCAAATGGGAGAAAATCATGTCGGTTTTGGTTCTGACTTTGATGGAGCACTGATTAGTCATGAAATTGAAGATGTAAGGGGACTACACCTACTGATTGAAGCAATGCAAAAGCGGCATTATTCGAATGAGATTATAGAAAAAATTTGTTTTTCTAACTGGCTAACCGTGCTCAATCGCATCCTAAGTAAATAATTTATTGCTAAATATATTAAAAATAGCGAATTATTTTACATTTTTTATTGGCCGAAATGACTAAAAAAAGTACAACTAGTTTAATTGTCAACCATTTGGTAAATTAATTAGAATCAATAGTACTAAATGTAAAGACATTTGATATTTCAGGTCTTTAGTGGTTTTCACTTGCGCTCATTTCTTTTTGAGAAGTAGAAATGGGCGTTTTTTATTGCCTTAAACAATTAAATGATAATCGTGTCACAAAAAAGTTCATTTTGTTGCAAATCATCGCTTTCCTATCTTGACTAAAAGATCGACATTAAATACATTGGAAGAGTATTTAAAGATAAATAAGATTGCTTAAAGCAATTAATAATACTGCTTAATCCTGAAATACAGCAAAAAGCCTATTCTGTTTTGAGAATAGGCTTTTTGCTTTGTATCAAAATTTATTTTCTCAAAATATTATACTTTTTAATTAACATAAAAATTAAATACCTTACAAAAGCGGCTCAAATGAAAGCCCTTAAATAACAAAGAATATGCTATTAATTTAAGTTGATTTCTCAGAAGTTTCTCCGTCAATTGAAGAGGTGCAAAATGTTAAAGTCAATTTTAGTATTAGGAACAGGTATTGCGATTGGCATGTGTATGTACAAGAAAAAGCAAAAGAACAGTAAGAGCTTCTCTACTGATAGTGATACTGACTCATTGATTAGTAAGGATAATAATAAGAGTAAAGATGACAATTCACTCGATAATGCTGTCCAGGTTTAAAGTTAAATGCAAGGGTTCATACGTGAACCCTTTAAATATTATTTTTTATAAAATTAATTTTACTTAAAATAAAGATAGCTTTAATAAGTTAATTTAATAATAAAACTTATTTTTAAAGATATTCCACTATTCATTTAATTATTAAATAAATATGTTTAAAACAAAAAAAACACTTCAAATGTTAAATTTTACACATTGTAGCAAAACACCCTTTACTATTTTTTATGTTAAGAATAAAAAAATGGAGATTAGAATGTCAAAGCGCCATATTTTAAAAGAAGTTAATGCGAAAAGTATGTGTGGGATGGAAATTGTAGTAGAACAAATTTTTGAAAATACATTGGAGAAAAATTTAGCTTCTGCTGAAATCGAACAAAACTGGTTACCGCTTTCCAAGATTGTGATTTCAGATAAAGTTATCAATTTAGATCAAGATAACACCTTTGCTCATCCCAGAACAGGGAAAGTCTTTAAAGTTTTAAATTCTTAAATATTTTTGGTTTTTAGCATGAATATAAAATTAGAAATGATTGAGGCGAAACAACAAAATGTTTCGTCTCAATACATTTAATTAAGATAATTTGCACATCTTGACTCGTGATTAACCTTAAAATACGTTAAGTTATTTATAAATTTTGAAGTAAATACTGATTTTTTATGATAATTGAGATAGAGACCCATCCACTGCAACCGTTTTTGCCAGAAAATGCCCGTTTATTAATGTTAGGAAGTTTTCCACCACCACGTAATAAATGGAAGATGGACTTTTACTATCCGAACTTTCAAAACGATATGTGGAGAATTTTTGGTTTAATCTTTTTTAAAGATAAAACTTATTTTTTAAGTGAGAACCAAAAAAGCTTTAACGAAGAAGCTATCCGCAGCTTTCTGATTGAGACAGGCATTGCTATTTTTGATACGGCGTATCAAATAAAACGCCTCAAAGGTAATGCTTCCGACAAATTTCTTGAAATTGTCACTCCGACAGACTTAGCAGTTTTATTGAAACAGATTCCTCAATGTCACACTATTATGACTACGGGCAATAAAGCCACAGATACCTTAATCTCAGTTTTACCTGAGAACACGGAAAAACCCTTAATTGGGACATCTACATCAACTTATTTTGCAGACCGCGATATTAATTTATATCGATTACCGTCATCTTCTAGAGCATATCCATTAGCTCTCGAGAAAAAAGCAGAAGCCTATCAGAAATTCTTTAAGGAAATCGGTTTCTTGTAATAAGAAAATTACATCATCCACTCAATTGGCAAATAAGAGACAGCTTTAATCATTGTTCTCTGAAAACGGCTGGTTCCCGGGTCTTTATCATATTCAATGACTTGTCCGTTTGCTTGGTAATCTAGCCAAGTAATTTGGCCTTGGCTATTTAGCTTAAGTTGATAGGCTACTTGAGGTAAATGTTGATCTAACATAACAGAAATCTGAGTTTGTAATTGACTGGACTCAATCACCAAACCTACTTCGGTGTTTAAATAGGTAGAGCGGGGATCAAAGTTAAATGATCCGATAAAGACTTTGCCATCTACATCAAAAAACTTGGCATGCAAGCTCGACTTATTTTTTCCTTTTGCTGGTATAACGCTGCCTGTTACGATTTCGTACCATGTTCTACGTCGTCGTTCTAGAACAGGTTTAAACTCATACAGTTCAATACCACTTTTAAGCATTTCTACACGGTATTGGCTATAAAAGGCATGTACGATCGCAACATCGTTTGCAGCAAAAGAATTTGTTAAAGCGCGGACTTTTATACCTTCAACTCGTAGTTGCTTTAAGTAATAAGTACCTTGTTGGGTAGGTACAAAATAAGCTGAAGCTAATTCTAAGTGTTGCTTAGGTTTACCCATAATAGACATGACTTGACCATAAAGCATTTCATGTTGAGTTGCAGTGCCCAGTATTTTCTTCGGAGAGTCAGCAACAAAATGGGCCTTAGACCATTGAATAGGGTTATGCTCTAAAAGCTCTTTTAAATAGCTCTGTGCATCGTAAAGCTTATCTTCAGTGAGGCTATGGTCTTCGTGGTGGAGTTGTTCATAGTGCTCTCTTAAAGCTTTTAAATGGTGCTCAGCACAAGTTCCGATAATCTCAGTTGCATTTACACTTAAGGTACTTTCCCAAAAATCAGCAAATACAGCTTGGGCATGGCGTACTGCATGCCCATAAAATAAGATATCCATATCCGTAAATTGAAACTTACTACTTGCTTCAAAATATTCACTACTAATATTTCTACCGCCTGTTACTGCAATCGATGCATCTGCAATAATAAGTTTATTGTGCATCCGATGATTTACTTTTTTAAATCGGAAGAGATAATCGAAGATACGTAAATAACGAAATTTATAAGGATTAAATAATCTAATTTCAAAGTTGGTATGCTGTAAAAGGCTTCTTAATATACCATCGAGCTTTATACCGTTTTGATCATCAATTAATAAACGGATTTTGATGCCACGATCCGCTGCCTTGAGCAGCTCATGTAAAATAAGGTTCCCCACAAAATCATTGGTCCAAATGTAGTATTGTAGATCAATCGTTTCCTTGGCATTTCTAATTAAATAAATCCGTGATGCAATACTCATAAATGCGTCATCAAGAGCTACAAAGGCAGTAAGACCTTGCCGAGTTTTTTCCTCTGCAGCCTCATCATTCAACCAATTATTTGTCTTTATCACTATATCTTTCTCATTAGGATCATATTTATCTGTATAAGAAGGTAAATCAGTAAAGTCCCAAGCACTTAAGGCCATAGTACTGTACTGCTCATATAGCTGGTTGATCATGTAAGCATTTAATTTGCATCCAAGTTAGAGCTATAAGAGCATTCTTATATTCAATTTATATGTCAAAATTCACAATAACTGTATGATTTTGTTATAATCTAAGAAGGTTAAAATTTAAAATATAATAAAAACAGAAGTTTATAAATTATTTTTTAAATTTTCTATAGTTATATATGAGTAATTAACGTAATTATGTGAGCTGTATTTTATTGCAAACAATTATTTCGATCATTTACGTTTTTTGCAAGTAAAACAGTGACGTAGTTCTCTTTGTCGTTATAAGATGCGTTTTATTAGATACTCAGATTTCATAACTTTACATTACTTACAATTAAGTTACCAACAACTACATTACAACACATGATTTCTATCATACTTCCTTAAAAAGCTGAGTAAGCAACCAGCCAGAAAGAGGAAGGAAGGAGATAGGAAATGCCACAATATTTAATGATTGCTGAAAAGGTGTATAAAAAAATTAAAGAAGATGATCTTTTCTCTGATACTCCGACCGAGCATTTAAATAACTTAATAGGTGTGATTCGAAAGGAAATCAAAGGTACAAAGTTTAAGCTTAAATATAATTTTATTGACTTTGACGAATGTTTAACAAAGCCACTAGATGAATGTGCCGTCAAAATTGATATTAGCCTCATGCCTAGTCATAAAAATAAAGATGAATATATTTTATGGTTAGCTGGATTTATAGAACGAATGACGACAGGCGGGGAAACCCATCTTCCACCTATCTCAAAATTTATTCCGCCCGATTTTAAGTTTAATTGCGAATTTGATAACGCTAAGACACCAGCAAAATCTACACATCCAGATGATGAAGGTGAACTGATCATTAACTATTTTAAATCTGAAGCTTTTATGAAAATTATAAACGAAGAAAAATAATGTGATAAGAAATATAGAAGGGTTTCTGCCGTACTTCTATTCATAGCTGTTAAAATTCAGCAACCGCCTTTTGGGGCGGTTTTTTGTGGCTTAATCTCTTTTTTATCTCAATCTCTTCACATAAGTTTTCATTGTAAACAGAACTCACTTGTTCCCTATAAAAACAGATACATAGATTAGTGCTACCTTTTACTTATCTTCATTGAGTAAGGAGATAAGATATTTTGAAATATTTTCTTTTTGCTTCAACTTAAGCTTTTTCACATACCTTTCAAAAAAGATATGGTGAAAAATTTCCCTTTTAGACAATTGAGTCTAGAAGAATTCTGAATTTCTAAAAAACTTCCATAATTGTTGGTTTTTTAAGGAGGTGTCTATGCTCCATAATATTAGACAATTTTTCTGCATGCACATCTGGGAATATGATTTTGATATTTCACATGATGAAGTCAGAGAATGCAGAAAGTGCGGGAAAATTCATAAAATGAAGAGTTCCCATAAAATGACTTAAGGTTAAAGCGAAATACTTCAGTCATACTAAACCAATTAAAGATAAGCTCAATAATTAAAAGTGTTGAGCTTATTTATTTTAAAGAAGAGCATAGTTTAATTCAGTAGTCATATAAAACCTATTAATTTACTCAGAATATAATTCAAAGTAGTTCACACTTTAAAATAATAAAAAGTTGCAACTTACATAAAAATCTATTAATTTTAAAAAATAAATAACACTTCAATAAAAACTTAAATTTATAACTTTAATTTTATACTCATATTTTATAAAAAAATTGATAAGGAGATAGAAATGCCAAAATACTTACTATTAGCAGAAAAAATTTCTAAAAACATTAAACAAGATTCTTCAAACAATTATCTAGAAAACTTAAATAATTTAATTATAGAAATAAAAAAAGCCATTACAGGAACGGAATTAAAATTTTTATATAATTTTTTAGATTTCAGTGGTTCGCTGTTTAACCTTCAAGATGAAGTATTGCTCAAATTTGATAGCAGTCTGATTCCTAGCTATAAAAATGAAGAAGATTTTATTTTATGGTTAGCAGACTTCATTGATCGGATCACCATAGATACAAGTAAAGGAGATTATCCAATAAAAAAGAATTTAGCCAACCTAAGCTCTATTGCTGAGAAATTGATGTATAGACATTAGAAAATCTATGGCCATCCTCATCAAATACTGAACTATAAAGAACTGCTTTGGTTATTGGCAGTTCTTTTATACTTAAATTAGTTTTTGGGTTCTTGTCGGGGAGCTGAGTTGATATCGTGTCTAACTCTGCTTATATTTTCATAAATAATTTTACGCATTCTATTTATTGTCCCAAGCGGTTTATGTTCGGGTAAAGCATGCCACGGTGTAAAAGAGAGATTTTCACAAAATTGATTCTGTTCAGGTGTATCAAAGCCTTGCTTTGGAATATGAATAGTCGCAACTTGGTAAAAAGGTGCTTCATTTTCTTTCCACTCGGTCATTGCATCTTCAACCAACATTTTAGTCGAAGTTCTTGGCTGTATAAGAAATTCCATACACACGTCTTGCTTTTGCAATGTATCTTTTAAAGCATCTCGTAAAAAATTATGGCTAGGATGATCAGGTAGAGCTGCAGACAATGTAGAGCAATTTCTTACGGAGTATTTAACCGCTTGACGGTCAACACCTAATCCTAATTGATAGGGCACCATAGACCAATACCGTGTATATAATGGATTTGCAATTTTAGAATTACGCGCGCCTAAAGCATTCATGGTACCTTTAAAACCTAAAGCAAACGGCATATGAAGCTTTCTGATCATATTATGGCTATTTAGATCGTTCATAAAAGAAAGGTATCTTTGCCCGTCATTTACAAAAAAGACGGGGTAATTAATCATAATAAAGTCTTGAGTTGTAGCCTCTTTTTCATTTTCTAAAATTTTCTGACCTGATACACCTAAGAGTTTTATTGCCATTCCACGTGCGTCTTTTTCAATATCTGCTCTAGAAGCATCATTAGAAGCATTCGAAAAACGAATCCATGCTTCATAGTTTTTATCTGGAATAAAAATACCTTTTGCAAGTTGAGCTGGTATATTTTTAAATACATGAAATTCAGCACGAACACATCCATGCGCTTTAGGGTGTGCATCACGCAAAGCATTTCCCGCCGTATACTGTTCACGAATCGACTTCTCAATAACTTGAGTTATTTGATGAGCTATTACTTCCTCATTCGGTTGTAACTTTTCTCCTAATGCTGTATCGATCTCTGGATAGTCGATATTTTCTGAAGAAGACTTTACTGATGGGATTGTTTGGGAATATAGCGTTTCACTACAACCTATTGATACAAACAGAAGAGGAGTAAATATAAACAAAGCCTTAAAACTGATAGGCTGTATTAATTTTGACATTTATAGTCTCCTCGGTAGAAAAAATATTTTAGAATAATATTAAGTTTTTTGTTTAAGATTATTTTGAGCTTTTTAAAATTTTTCACTGTAAATAATTTAAACGTCATTGTTACTTATCTGAACAGTAAAATAAGAATACTTATTTAATATAAAACTTCTTAATACATTAAGAGAATGACGTCATGATAACTAATCGACAAAATGTGCAAAATAATACTAATACATCACCTCATCCAATTACCCAAAATACACTTATTGACCGGTTTAGTCCTATTTACTGGAGAATAGACGGCCCACAAACCATGTCTTTTGCCATTACAAATTATGGAAATGGATTTGAAGCATCTTTTAGATCACGTATGACAAATGACTTGGTAGGGATTAGCTGGGATTCTTATGATACGAAAGATCATAAACTTTTAGCATATGAAACCAAATATAGTTATGCAGGGGTAGTTTGGGATTTTGATATTGAATTATCGGCTTCTATGCCCGTACTTAATAATCCAAGTTTAACGCCAACTTTAACGGTGTACTATCATGACAATGGCGTAGATAAAATTGCATATATCGTCTTATTTAATTATGCAAATAATCCTTCGTCGCGAACGGCGCATATTCATATTAACTGGGATACAGTTAAAGCCGGTTTTTCTGCTACAGATAGCTTTCCGGTAACCAATATTCAACGTATCTCATTTTCAGGCTTTACTAGCCATTATAACGGCCAGTCAGCTACGCCTTTAAGCCAACCGGAAGATGGTTATATTCGTATTACCAATTCAGTCGTGACTGGAACAAATGCAAAGTTAAATCTGAGTCGTGTTGTTGTACCCCAGCACAATTACGGAATCTGTACCAGCTATGATGACCATTATGACTTGAACCCGCAGCGCCTAGTCAACAATATGGTCGCTTTGGGATATCAGGGATTGGTAAACCACTATTGTGGAATGTCGCATTATCCTGAAATGACATGGAAAAGCGATATTAATAAATGGCAAATACCGGATACGTTGGTAACAGGTGAGGCAGTCGTCAACGCATGTACCCGAAAATGGCATGAGAAATATGCCCAAGCTCTACATAATGCAAACATGCAACCCATTTTTGGGGTAAGTTTTGAGATGTATTCACTTGGAGCAAATGAGTTTTGGGCACAGCGTGACTGGAATAGTAATTTAGGTAAAACAGGTTACCAACCACCGAGTTATTTCTTTAGCTTAAGTGATCAAAATGCTTTGGCTTATTTGCACAAAGTTTTTATTGAGTTCGCAGATACAATGGTTGCTGGCGGCTGTAATGTTAACATGCAAATTGGTGAACCTTGGTGGTGGTATAACACGGACACGAATCTACCTTGTGTGTATGACTATCCAACAAAATTAGCCTTTAATGCCGATACAGGACTATATGCGCCAGACCTAGGCACAATCTATGAGGCTATGAATAAAACAGGTACGCCGTATGATGAGTTTAAAACTTGGTTAAGAAATAAGTTAGGACAGACCTGTCAAAATATTCGAGCAGCCATTAAAGCTAAATATGCAAATGCTCAAGTGTGTCCTTTAATATTTTTCCCATCCATTCGTTCTCCAATAAAAACCCTAGCAACCTATATCAACTATCCAAGCCAGCACTACTCATATCCAAATTTTGATTACATCATGACTGAAGCTTATGACTGGCTTTTAGAAGCTAAATTAGATTTAGCTCATCAAGCTGTTTCTCAGATACCAACTCAAGATTTAGGTTATCCGGCAAATAAAGTTGCTTATTTATCTGGATTTGTGCCAGATGCATCTATTGCTTATATCTATGGATTCGACAAAAACAAACCTTATCGAACTCCAATTTGGCAGAGGATTTTTGGCGATATGAAAAATAACGTATCTCTTGGCCTCATGAAGCAGTTTATCTGGGCCTATCCGCAAGTCATGTTCGATTCAATTACAATTGATACGACCCAAGCCCCAAATGGCTTCTTTGTTGAAAATACACTTTACTCACCAATTAGTGATAACACACCGTATCCACCAGATATTTACCTCTAAGTAAACATAAGCTGTTTATAAGAGAAGTAATCTGATAGAAAGCCTCTTCACTTAGGAGGTTTTCTTCTTTTTTTAGTACAGGCTTGCTTAGACGTTTCTGACTGGCTATGCTGTGATGGATTGTCATGAAAGCCAATTTTAATTTAAGCAAAATTAAGCTCTTGTATTACGGTTACATAATCTATTTTGCTCGACTATAAGTACCGAATGATATAAAGGAAACCCAAAGATGAAATCTCGTGCAGCTGTCGCCTTTGCCCCAGGAAAACCTTTAGAAATTGTTGAAGTTGATGTTGCACCACCCAAGGCTGGTGAGGTTTTAATAAAAATTACCCATACAGGGGTATGTCATACCGATGCTTTTACATTATCTGGCGATGACCCAGAAGGTGTTTTCCCAGCAATTTTAGGTCATGAAGGTGCAGGTGTTGTAGTTGAAGTAGGCGAGGGCGTAACAAGTGTTCAACCTGGCGACCACGTGATTCCGCTTTATACAGCTGAATGTAAAGAATGCTTATTCTGTAAATCCGGAAAAACTAACTTGTGTGTTGCGGTACGTGCGACGCAAGGTAAAGGTGTAATGCCGGATGGAACTACACGTTTTTCATATAACGGCGAACCGATTTATCATTACATGGGGTGTTCAACCTTTAGTGAATATACTGTAGTTGCGGAAGTCTCTTTAGCTAAAATCAATCCTGAAGCGAATCACGAACAAGTATGTTTACTTGGATGTGGGGTGACTACTGGTATTGGCGCCGTGCATAACACAGCTAAAGTACAAGAAGGTGATTCGGTTGCCGTATTTGGTCTAGGTGGTATTGGTTTAGCTGTTGTACAAGGTGCACGTCAAGCGAAAGCAGGGCGCATTATTGTCGTAGATACAAACCCAGATAAATTTGAACTTGCTAAACAGTTTGGTGCTACAGATTTCTTAAACCCAAAAGATTATGACCAACCTATTCAGCAAGTGATTGTAGAAATGACAGGTTGGGGTGTAGATCATTCATTTGAATGTATTGGTAACGTCAATGTTATGCGCTCGGCTCTAGAATGTGCACATCGTGGGTGGGGACAATCCGTTATTATTGGTGTTGCTGGTGCAGGCCAAGAAATTTCGACACGCCCATTCCAGTTAGTGACGGGCCGTAAATGGTTGGGTACTGCGTTTGGTGGAGTAAAAGGCCGTTCACAACTTCCTAAAATGGTCGAAGATGCCATGAAAGGTGATATTCAACTTGAGCCTTTTGTAACACATACCATGCCTCTACAAGATATTAATACCGCTTTTGATTTAATGCACGAAGGTAAATCAATTCGTACTGTCATTCATTTCTAAATGAAATAAAAAGGGCTGTGATTCAGCCCTTTTTTACCACTTATAGTTTTATATCTTAGATGGCATTACCACACATGTCTGTTGTGCCCTGAGGGTAGTTAAACTTTAGCGCATTACGGTCTGTAATGAGTTCATTAGACAACTCTTGTCCAAATAATTGATTAGAATATATTCCTATACTACTTGAGACAGAAAAACGTATATTCTCTAGTGGAGCAGGTAAAGTAGATTGATACCCCTGATCAACACCATTTACAATAAAGCCAACCTGCTTGGTATTCTGATTAATATACATCCCTAATCTTTGGTATTCATTTGAATTATTTGTCATGTTTTGACCTTTATAATATGGATTGTTAGGCCCACTATTATCACTAAGTCGATAAGCTACATAATAGTTTAATCTAGCAGGATTCTCGCCAAAATCTGGATCATACCCCCCCATATCAAACCAATAGTTGGATCTAATCGTATAACCATTATTTGTTACGCCACTAAATCCAATGCTAGAGGAGTAATAAGTAGAATTTCCAAGTGATGAACTCCCAAGAGTTGATGTTGGAATTTTAAGTTCCATTTCAAATGCAATAATACCTGTGTGAGGTATTGTTAAATCACCAATTTCATTAATCGAATTCGGACTATTTATTTTACTTGTAGCAACATAATCTACGTAGCCATACTCACTTTCTGGCCTAGGTTCCACTTTAAAACCAAATTTTTGACCAATTATCGATGGGAATATTTTTATAGGAAAATCAGGATATTCATTATTCCAGAGATCAAAATCTTCCTGAGTCGCGTTAAAATTATATTTACAGACTGGGGCAGAAGAATTAAGAGAATTTGTTTGGGCCAAAAGCATTTGAGGCGCTAATTTTTCATTCCTTGTAGTTGATGAAATACTTTTAGATGCTACTTTTTGGTTAGATTCGCTACGCGGTGCTGTATTGGTATTATCAGAAGATACCTCATACATTGCCCAACATAATGTCACTGCACTAACTGCAACTATACCTATTTTTTTCATAAATATTCCTATCGAGTTAAGTGTTAAATTTTTAGAAAGTAGTGTTAAAGTAAAATTTATTATTAATATTTAAATAATTGAAATTATTAGGTTTAAAAACTATTGAATATGATTAATCATATTCAATAGTTACAGTAGCCATGGCTCGAACTTTACCAGGTGTAACATTTGCTGCAGTTTGATAGTAGCGGGCAGTCATCGGTACGTTATATTGAAGTGTCTGATTAGAAGACAATGTACCTAAGGCTAATTTGTCACCTTTTTTGATGACCTGATTCTTATTTTGATAGTTCCAGAGTAACTGTACACCTACGCCGTTTGCTTTTTCAGATGTCGGAGCAGTATTTGCAAGTACCTGATTGTTTGTTCCATCTTGGGTAAAGTCGTAAGTTAAACTAATGAGATTTTTCTCTTCGTAGCCTGTTGGGTTGATACCCCCATTACATAAGATGTTCATATCGAAGGTTTGTTCGCCTTGAGTTGAGCCAACACCTTTAAAACCAGCCTTTGTAACTGTTGGTAATTGTACAACTTTATTAATATTACCTTGAATTTCACATGAAGATGATGCAATTGTAATGGCATTGGCATTGACAGTACTTGTTAAGAAGGGTTGATTAGGAAAGCCCCGAATATAATAACTACTATACCTGCCTGGTACTAAGGTTCCAGAACCTGTTTGTGGGGCAATTTTAATAATTTCTACCACAAAGTAACCTGATGCTAAATAACGTCTACCAGATATTCCTCCACGTACATAAGGATAATAGCCAGAAAAATTAGTATTATTCTCGGCTTCACGATATAGGCGAATACCAATACCGGGAATATTAGTAGTATAAATGCTATTGCCTAAAGGGCTTAAAGGATAAGCTTGGGTTAATTCTGCAACTACTGCATCACTATAGTCACAGTACCAAGCTTCTGTACTAGTACGACTAATAGGAAAAGTCGCTTTTCTTAAAATAGCACCGACTGGGTCGCTTGGACGCACAACAACACGCCCCACAGCCATAAGGACGTCATTTTTTTCATAATCATATATACGACAGGCAGCCTTAGCCTCGCCATAAATCCCAAGACCAGCGGTAAATAGAGCACCCGTTAATAATATTCTTTTCATTTGCAGACAGCCTCAGTCATTACCATGCTTTGTTGCTTATTTTGCAACTGATTACTGATGTTGTACTCAACCGAGCAACGTTCATTGCTTTCATCACCCCATTTCACATAGAGACGATCTTGAGCAAGCGGGGTACGTAAGTAAATCATACTACCTTGTGCAACAATACCTACAGCTTCATCTTTTTGATTAAAGACTTGAGCGCCAAATGGTAAACTGTTGCCATCAGCAGTTTTACTATTAATGTAAACTGCATAACCTGTCTTAGTTGCAAAATCTACTTTAGCAATTGCACCAGCAAATGGGGCAATACGTTGACTTGTTTCTTCAAGTTCAACTTCGCTCGACATTTCTTGTGGGTCAAGAGTAATGTCATTAAGGCGGTATGGCGTAACATAAGGAACTACTGCATAACCCGATTTATTTACGCTTAAACCAACCGTGTTATTCACTTTTGCTCCAGATGCATCAGGTGCACGTACAAGTACCATGGTTTGGCCTTGTTCAGGTCCAAATAAAATACCATCTGAGTGAGCAACAACACTACCGCTTAAACTTACCATTGCTTGTTGGTAAGAATCAGCAATACTATAAGAGCCGCCAACAGTTGCATAGTTAGTACGGTAACGACCATTTGCGTTAAATGTTGGGTTCGCATAGTCTTGATGTGACACAGAAGCGCCATAACTAAAGCGATCACCCACCATTCCACTTGCACCAACAGTACGGCTGTCTTCAGAAGCAGTAACGTTGACGTTGACTGAATTCTTCTTAAAGTTAATTGGGAATGAAAGCGTCATTAAATATTCAGTATCATGCGACGCATCATTTGAGCCGTACTCAACCTTACGGTTAATTGCAGATAAACCATAAGTTAAACCATGGTAGTTATTACTATAACCAATCTGATACTGTTTAGTACTCTCGCTACGATTCCAGTAATCTACCCATGAACCTACCACATAGAAGTTACCCCAACCCTCAGGTAACCCTTGGTTTAAAGTAATCTGGAACTCACTACGTTGACGACCAGCAGCATAAGTGTTTACACCTTTTTCTTCCAAGTCACGTATAAGCAGGGCATCGCGCAATTTATAGAAGTTTTCGGTTGAATAACGGTAAGCTGCAAGTGTTAAGTTTGTGTTGGTCGGCGTAATTAACTTACTATAACTTAAACGGAAACTTTGACCTGATTGTGAAGCCTGTTTTTCAAACTCAGCTTCAGAGTGAGTCACGTCGAATGCAATTGCTCCAATTGGTGTAGCAACGGCAGCACCAAGCAATATTGCAGCGTAATTCTCAGATGCTTGAATTCCGGTATAGCCGGTTAAATAGTTATTAATACCTTGTTGGTATTTACCCTGAATAATCCAAGGGTCCAGATCAATGTCTTGATCACGGAACTGACCTACAGTTAATGAGTAACGGTTCATGCCTGGGCGTAACATCTGTACAACAGAGGCATAAGGCACAGAAAATTTCTGTATTTCACCATTCGCTTCGATAACAGAAACTTCAATTTCACCACCAAAGCCGGTAGGGTAAAGGTCATTAATTTCGAAATTACCTGGTGCAACCGTTGTTTGGTAAATCAATTGCCCCTGTTGACGTACTTCAACTTTTGCATTGGTTTTTGCATTACCACGGATACGTGGAGCATAACCAAGCATACTATTGGGTAGCATTCGATCATCACTTGAAAAATCGATACCACGATAACCATATGAGTCAAATACTTCGCCGTTTGTAAAACTATCCCCAAGTGTTAAAACACCACGATATTTAGGGAAAGCTCTTTGTAAGTATGTACTTGTTTCTTGATAGTCTGATTTAGATTGATTTTCCGCAGGCGTATCTTGCCATTGCCACTGACCATTATGACGTAATTGCCAACCTGCTAAATTTAGTCCAGCCGTAACCCCCATAAAAGCATTGGTCGTTTCGCTTCGGTCACCAGACTGATTAAAAGTTTTATACGCACTACCACTATAAGACAAAAAGCCGGCATTAATCCCGCGATCCCATACGCTTGGGTCGACATAGCCTTGAGCATTTTTTTGTAATGCGACTTGAGGAATTGAAATATCTACACGTAAACGAGACGTATCGAATTCATAAAATGCGTTTTCTACCCATTCTTCAATTTTATAACAACTATTATTTTCTTTTTGAAGGGGAGCGTGCTTGGTTAAAATTTCTTGTTTTACGCCGTATTCAAGAAGGTTCATTCCAGTAAAACAAGTTACGGCATTTTGATTTGGATCTAATGCCTTGAAAATCATGCGGCGTTTACCAAACCATTGACCATTTACATAAACGTCAACGTTATATTCACCTGGTAAAACAGGGTTGCCGTACTTAAATCGAGAAATATCGACTTTCTGAGCGTCACCAATTAAAAAAGCAGAATCAAATTCAGCTTCTACAGGCGCACTCGCAGCTGCTTCTTCAGCATGCACGAACACAGGCATTGTCATTGTAACAACGCCAGAAGCCAAGTAATAACAAATATGGCGTTTTAATAATTTATAAGATTCTTGCCTTTTTTTTGGCATAGCTAAGTCCGCCTACTCACATAATAGGTGCTTAAATTTATTAAAAAGATAATCTGATTACTGAAGTTTTATTTGGTGTTCGACTCGACCACCATAGTCGTTGACATTAATAAAACTCATATCCTGAAGATTGCTATTCTTAAGCTGAATAGAAGCTTCAGAAAAAGGCTTAACCATTAGCCCTTGAGGCAATAAATCAACTTTTTTATCTCCAACCTTTTGATAAACAGAAGTCATCGTAATGTGGAAAGGAGTTGGATTTTTTACCGTTAAATTCTGACCAGATTTAACCCATTGAAGCTTATCTGCTGCTAAATTCGCATCTTCTTTAATTGAAGCCGGACGATAGAAGAATTTGATCCGGGAACGAATTGCAAGTTGTAAGAAGTTATCAGGTGTCGTATCTGCATTTTTTGAGGTAGGTCTTGGTGGAATATCCAAAACGTTTAACCACAAAACAGTTTCTTGCTTCTGGTTAAATTGAGAAGCATTTGGAAGGGCAGTAATACGAAGCGTCTGACTTTTTGTCGCTTCAACACGAGAAATTGGAGGAGCAATCATAAAAGGAACTTTTGATTGATCCGGAGTACTTTTTGGATCACCTTCATCAATCCAAGCTTGGACAAGTGCTGGCTTTGAACCGTTATTGCTAACTTGTAGCGTAACTTCTCTAGCATCCGACGGATAAATTACACGGGTGCCATGAATTACAATTTCTGCTTGAGCGGCAGGAGCAGCAACAGATGAAGCAAACGCCAAACCTAACAAAAAATTATAACTGTTCAATTTCATTTTCGAGTTCTCAACCAAGAAAGATTCAGGAAAGTGCTACACAAAACAGGGTTTCCATGCGGACATAGAAACCCCGTTATCAATTAATTATTGATAGATAATTGTGTATTGAACAGAAGTAGTTACTTTACCAGCAGTAGAAGCACCAGTTGCATAGTATTCAGCATAGTAGTTAAGGTCAGCACTTGCACCTTCAGCTACGTCAACCCATTGAGAGTTAGCTTGAGCACCGTTTGCACCAGCAGCAAGTACTGGGATGAAGTTATTGTTGCTACCTAAAAGTTGAACGTTAACGTTTTTAGCACCAGTAGCGTCTTGGTTAAGTAAACGACCAGTATTGAAGTCAACAGTTGCACCTGGTTCAAAGTAAGTAGCTACTTTACCTTGTGAACAGTTAGCTAAGTTGATTTGGAAAGGAGTACGGCCAGCAACATCCCCAGCAACAGCTAAAGTTTGTTTAGAAACAGTAGGAAGAGTCACTGTGAAATCTTTACCAGCAGGAGTAACGATGTCACAAGTTTTGTCTGTAACTAAACCATTAATTGTAATTGTACCATCAGCAGCTTGAGCATTCGCAATCCCTACAACCGAAAGAGCAGCGATCAAAGCAAGTTTTTTCATAGTGTTTTCTCAAAAGTCTGGATAAAAGTTTAATTCCTTACTTTTCCAGTGTTTGACATCTTGAAAAGTAATGCAACAATGCTAACACTTTTTAAACAAAATGCAAACTATGTCACATTATTTTTTATAGTTTTAATTGAGTCACACTTTTATGATTCAGTTAACATCTACTTAACACAGCTTATATAGCTGTTTTATAGATAGTTTTTATTGTTTAGAAGAAAGGAATCGTAGAGATAAGAAAATTACATAAGGCTACTATGTAACCGGAAAAAGAATTAAACAATTTACGTGAAGAATAAGCTTAAATTCTTACAATACAATTATATAGAATAAATTATGCAGATGTATATAGAAAAACTATACAAATAGACATTTTTGCAGAAAAAGAGTGACCCAATACCCAATTCATAAAAAATTATGTTGAATTGTATGAATCACTCTTTTGCCAGCTTCTATCGTAATAAGATCAAATGTGATGAAATGAGCTTAATGATAATTGATAAGTATAATCTTTCGATTAGAACCTAGACTTTCAATGCTAGTGTCCATCTTCTCTGTATGTTGAGCTAATTTATAGAGACTATCTTTATTTAAATATTCACTATCAAGTTTAATATTCAAATTGTTGACTTCGTTACATTCTATCTCATTACTTTTTGTTGAGCATGTGTCTTCAACAATATTTCCTTTAATCATTATTGTGTTATTTGCATAACAAAATAGTGGGGAAGTAGAAAATACCGCCAAAACCAAAATTTTAAATATATTATTTTTCATTTTATAAGTACCTATTTATTAAATAGTTAATATAAGTGATACAATATTTTTTATTTAAAAACAATATATAAATCAATTTCAATTAAAAAACACAAAATAATATGTGACCCGTATCTCACTAATTATTTAATTTGTTTAAATAGGTTTTATTTCTACATCTATTTTATTAAAACGATAATTAAATCACACTTTATAAATATTAATGTATCTTAGTTGTTGTAAAATTAAATTATTGATAATAAATGCTTTAATTAAAATTATAAAAATTTAAACTAAAATACCAAGCTAAAAAACAATTTAATTAATTATAATATTTATTAAAATAATATATATTCACAAGTATTAAAAGTGATGGTTTAGCTCAGATTTTTTATTTATACAAATTAAAATATGAAAAACAAAATCACTTTAGAATAGGTTGTAAATAATTCTCGTATTTATTTAATTTTACTTAAAAACTTAAGGTAATAATAAGGCGAACTAAATTAGAAGATTTAATCTTTAAAGTATTTAAAAGGAATACAGAAAGTTGAGTATCAGAATGATTATTTTAAAATTTCTGTAATGATAAAGTTGTTTGAATTTAATTGAGTAGTAAGGAGCATGGTTCATCTGAAATTTAATTTAAATTTTAATTCTTTAGCCAAAGACGATCATCTAAATTTAAGTGCAGCAAAGATTCTAAGAAAAGCTATACAGTGATCAATAAAATTATTAGCTATGTAAAGCTGAATAGAGAAAGATGAATGTCATATTTATGCTCAGATAGTGATGTTTAGCCAAATAACTTTAAAGCTACGTAAAGAGAGCTTTAGATCTGAAAGATAGAAATAACTAGGGATTAGTTTAAACTATATAATTGTTCGTATAATGTATATTATGTTAAATAAAGGATTTGGAAACCTACCATATATAAGGCTTTGCTTACTCTGTGTTGTTGCTCTAGCTACATTTGACCTTTACTGTAATCCACCACAAATTGATTAGGTATAAGTTCACTCCTAGACATGCAGCAAAACTTTATTTAATTTAATTCATAACAAATTTAAGAAATTCTCTATTACTTGTTTGGGTCAACCTTAACCCTATTAATCTAATTTAATCTGTTAGCAAAATCTGACAACATGAACTTTATACAATGTGTTTATTCATAAAACTTGTTCTTCAGTGCCCTTATTGCTTATTGATATATGGAAAAGGCTTATAAGTTAAATATTTAAACTATTTTCTTAAGAAACATATACATCCTTCTTATCAATTTTACCTTATCTTTACCCTAAATCTTTGATTTCAAGTGATCACACATGACTAAAAGAACAATAAATATTTATGGTGCCAGACAAAATAATCTTAAAAATATTTCATTGAAGATTCCTAAACATAAAATCGTTGTCTTTACTGGAGTCTCTGGTTCAGGTAAATCTTCTTTAGTTTTCGAGACTATTGGCGCAGAAGCTCAAAGACAAATTAATGAAACTCAAGATAGTTTTGTACGTAATCGCTTGCAACATTTTGGTGTTACTGACGTTGATAAAATTGAAAATTTAAATGTACCTGTGATTATTAATCAAAAACCTTTAACGGGCAATATTCGCTCAACTGTTGCAACAATTACAGATATTTATGCCAATCTTCGCTTGTTATTTTCACGTATGGGTGAGCCGTTTGTTGGATACTCCAATGTCTTTTCTTTTAATCACCCAAATGGCATGTGTCCACAATGCGAAGGTATTGGAATCGAGCAAACAATTGATATTTACAAAATATTAGATTTAGATAAATCCTTAAATGAAGAAGGTGCTATAGACTTCCCTACTTATCAACCTACAGCATGGCGTTGGACGCGATATGCAGATTCAGGTTACTTTGATTTAGATAAAAAATTAAAAGATTATAGTGAAAAAGAATGGGACTTATTTTTGTATGCTCCTCAGCACAAGCCTTTAAACCCGACAAGTAAATGGAGAAAAACCGCACTTTATGAAGGACTAATTCCCAGATTTGAGCGTAACTTTTTAAAAGGTGAAGCACAGGAAAGAAATCGTTATAGAAATAAACTTGAGCGAATTATTACAATCAAAGAATGCTCCTTATGTAAGGGACAACGGCTAAATCAAAAATCCTTATCTTGTAAGATTAACGGTAAAAATATTGCGGAATGTACGGCCCTATCCGTATCAAGGCTTTTAGAGTTTCTCGAATCGATAAAAAGTAAAAAATTTGAAACCGTTTTGCACGAAATAAAAAATAAACTCAATAACTTAAATCTCGTTGGACTCAGCTATTTAAACCTTAACCGTGTCAGCAATACATTGTCGGGAGGAGAATCACAACGAATTAAAATGGTTAAACATTTGGGTAATAGTCTGGTTGATCTACTCTATATTTTTGATGAACCAAGTATTGGCCTGCACCCCAAAGATTTAGATAATATTATTAAAATTATTCAAAAAATTAGAGATAAGGGAAATAGTGTTTTATTGGTTGAACATGATCCTGATCTTATTAGAACAGCTGATCATGTCGTTGATATGGGGCCTCTTTCTGGTATCAACGGCGGTGAAATTATTTACCAAGGAACTTTTGAAGAATTAAAAAATTCATCAGGTTTAACAGGTGCGTTTTTTAGAAGGCCAAATACCTATAAGAAAGAACCACGTATGGGCAATGAATGGATTTCAATTAAAAATGCTCATTTATTCAATTTAAAAAATATTGATGTCGACATTCCTAAGAACTGTCTAACCGTTATTACAGGAGTCGCTGGTTCAGGAAAAAGCACATTAATAAGTAAAGTATTACCACAACAATATCCTGAAACAAAAGTTGTTGATCAATCTGCAATTACTGCAAGTATTCGCTCAAATTTATTGACCTATCTTGACCTTCTTGATCCGATTCGTCAGCTATTTGCAAAAACAAATAAAGTAAGTGCCAAGCTCTTTAGTTTTAATAGTGAAGGTGCTTGCCCTCAATGTAAAGGATCTGGTATCGAAAGGATTGAACTTGCATTTTTAGATGATGTTGAAATGACATGTGATGTTTGTCATGGTTCTGGATATGCACCTGAAGTTTTAAAATATCTTTATAAAGATAAAAATATTGCTGAAATTTTAAAAATGACGGTTGCAGAAGCAAGCAACTTTTTTGAAGATCAAATTTTACAGCAACAATTTAATTCTTTGATGAGTTTGGGGCTAGACTACATTGCAATCGGCCAACGCTTAAATACATTTTCGGGTGGTGAGCGTCAAAGGTTAAAACTCACAAAACAAATTAATGAAACAGATAATATTTTTGTATTGGATGAACCGAGTACAGGTCTGCACCCTTCTGATACTGAAAAACTAATTAGTTTATTAAATAACTTAGTTGAGAAAGGCAACACAGTCATTGTGATTGAACATAACTTAGACATCATAAGTCAAGCCGACTGGATTGTTGATATTGGCCTTTTGGCGGGTGACAAAGGTGGTGAATTGGTATTTTCAGGAACTGTTAGCGGTTTGCTTTCAGCAGAAAAATCTTTAACAGGTTATTATTTGAAAAAATATTTAGAGCTGTAAAAAAATATAGGCTAGTCTGACTTTTTATATAAATTTAAAACCCCAAAGGCTATAAATGGCTGACATTTATTAGTTAGTAATATTCTCTCATTCAGATCAGTAAAAATGCATCAGAGGAAATTGAGTATTTCCCCTGATGCATTGAACTTAAGATGAGATTTTTTTCTTAGAGGAAAATAGCTTTTCTACTGCACCCAGAATGAAGATAAAAAACACGGGAACAAAGAAAATAGCCAGAATGGTGGCTGAAATCATGCCACCAAAAACCCCTGTGCCTAAAGCATGTTGTGTTTCTGAACTTGCACCTGAGGCAATCACCAAAGGAATTACACCACAGGTAAATGCAAGTGATGTCATCAGAATTGGCCGTAAGCGAAGTTTGGCTGCGGCAACAGTGGCTTCAATCAAACTCATGCCTTCTTCTTTCAGCATTTTCGCAAATTCAACAATCAAAATTGCATTCTTTGCCGATAGACCAATAATGGTAATTAGCCCGATTTTGAAGAACACATCATTCATTAACCCCCTAGACATAATGGCAATGATTGCTCCAAAAATACCGAGTGGCACAACGAGCATCACAGAAAGTGGAATTGCCCAGCTTTCATAGAGTGCAGCCAAGACAAGGAAGACAACTAACATCGATAAACCAAGTAAAAAGGCCATTTGTGATTCAGACTGCTTTTCCTGTAAGGAAATACCTGTCCACTCGTAGCCAATACCTTTTGGTAATTTCGCAATCAGTTGTTCCATTTCACGCATTGCTTCACCCGATGACGTATCGAAGTTAGGAATACCAGCAATACTCAAAGATGGTCGTCCGTTATAACGATTATATTGTTGTGGTGCCTTATTCCATTGTGGCGTTACAACTTCTGATAACGAGACTAATTGACCGCTTGAACCCATGACTTTCAGATTCAATATATCTTTCAATTGCATACGTGATTTAGCCTCAACTTGTACAATGACTTGTTGCATACGTCCTTGATTAGGGAAGTCATTGATATACATTGAACCCATTGATGTAGAAATGATGTCTGAAACATCAGAAAACTTAACACCAAGTGCACTAAGCTTTTCACGGTCAATTTTTAAAGAAATATTGTCACCTTGTGGCAACCCTTCATTCCAAACCATATAGAACTTTTTATTCTTGGCTGCCATTGCCATAAGTTCATCTTGAGCAGCCAGTAAAGCAGGCATACCTAAGTTAGCACGGTCTTGTAAACGTAAACTGAAACCTGAAAAAGTACCTAACTCATCAATAGCGGGTGGTAATACGGCCATGGTCTCACCTTCCGTACTATTCGCCATGGAAGTATTAACGGCGCTTGTCATCTTAGATGCAGAGCTAGTCCGCTCTTTGAAGTCTTTAAGTGTCGTAAAAGCCACAGCTACGTTTTGTCCTGCGCCACTAAAACCCCATCCCAAAATGGTGGTATTACTTTTTACATCGGGATTATCTTTCAAATTATTTTCAAATTGATTGACTACATTCCGAGTACGCTCTGCGGTTGCATCTGAAGGTAGCTGGAACGAAGTCATGAACCAACCTTGATCTTCCTCTGGCATAAATGCTGTTGGCCAATATTTCATTCCGGCAAAGGTAATACCGGTAATTACTAAAAAGATCACCATCATTGGAACTGTATGTTTGATGATTTTAAGCAGCATCAGTTCATACTTTTTAGTGACTTTATCGAAACTACGGTCAAACCATGCAAAGAAGCCCTTCTTCTGATGATGCCCATCGATTGGCTTTAAAATTGTGGCACAAAGTGCCGGTGTTAAAATGAGTGCCAATAGCGCTGAAAATAAAATAGATACCGACATGGTCAAGGTAAACTGTTTATAGATTACCCCTACAGAACCACTCGCAAATGCCATAGGTAAAAATACTGCCGCCAATACCAGCGTAATACCAATAATCGGGCTGGTAATCTCTTTCATTGCTTTAGAGGTTGCATCTTTAGGATTTAATCCTTCAGTCGCCATAATCCTTTCGACGTTTTCAACTACGACAATGGCATCGTCGACAATAATCCCGATGGCAAGCACCATACCGAACATGGTGAGTACGTTAATTGAAAAGCCGGCAAGCAACATCACGGTAAAAGTACCGAGTAAGGCAATAGGCGCCACAATTGCTGGAATAAGCGTATAGCGGACATTATGTAAAAACAGATACATCACAATGAAAACCAGAACCATGGCTTCAAGTAATGTATGAATTACCTTTTCAATTGAAATTTTGACAAACGGCGCGGTGTCGTAAGGAATACTAAACTCCATGCCTTCCGGTAAATTTAGCTTCAATTCTTCAATTTTTGCTCGAACACCTTCGGCAGTTTTCACGGCGTTAGCACCCGGGCTTAATTGAATTGCTGCCGCGGTAGCAGGCTTACCATTTTCCAAAATGGCAAAGTTATATGCCTGTGAGCCTATTTCTACATTGGCAACATCAGATAACTTAATTACGCTACCGTTAGTTTTACTTTTTAAGCTGATATTTTTAAATTGTTCGAGACTAGACAATTGCCCTTGAGCAGACAATGGAATAGTAATGAGCTGGCCTTTTTCAGCTGGTAAATCACCAAGTCGGCCGGGTGCAATTTCGACATTATTTTCACGAATGGCATTATTCACATCACTAATCGATAAACCGTAAGAAACAAGCTTATTCGGGTCGACCCAAATACGCATAGCTTTCTCGGCACCGAAAGATTGAACCTTCCCTACACCTTCGACACGTTTTAGCTCTTCTACAACATTTCGAACCAAATAATCACTCAAATCAACTTCGGAATATTGATTATTTGGAGAGTTAATCCCGACCAGCATTAAAAATCCGGACGATGAAGCCTCAACCTGTAAACCTTGCTGACGTACAACTTGCGGTAAGCGAGCTTCTACAGCCTTGATTTTATTTTGAACGTCAACCTGAGCCATTTCCACATCTGTGCCTGGTTTAAACGTAGCCGTAATCTCTGCTGTACCGGAGGTATCTGTTGTCGCACTATAGTAGAGTAGATTTTTTACACCCGATAATTCGCGCTCAATTAAGGTTACAACGCTATCGTTAATGGTTTTAGCTGTAGCACCAGGATAAGTCGCACTAATATTCACCTGTGGCGGGGCCACACTTGGAAAACGTGCAATTGGCAGTTTAGGAATGCTCAGCAATCCAAATATAATAATAAAGATCGCGATAACCCAAGCAAAAACGGGACGACGAATAAAAAATTGTGACATCATGGTTGCGCCCCCTCAGTTATAGAAGTTTTGGTTTCTACACTTGAAGCATGATTTGCCACGGCTGGTGCTTTCCATGCTGCCAATGCCAATTTTTGATTTGGCTTAATACGCTCAATACCTTCAACAACGACTTTGTCACCGACTTTCAAGCCTTTGTTAGCGATATAGAACTGCTCATATTGCTGTCCAATTTCGATAGGACGAATTTCCGCTGTCCCTTGGGCATTGATGACATATACCTGAGGCTCGCCACTGATATTACGTTGGATCGCTTGCGCCGGAACCAATAGCGCTTGAGGAATAGAAGCACGGTCAATATTGACACGCACATACATGCCCGGAAGTAATTTTCGTTCAGTGTTATTAACTTCAATACGGAATGTGACATCTCCCGTTTCCGGGTCAACATTAATATCTTCAAACAACATTTTTGCTGTGACGTTATAAGGTTGCCCGTGACTAATGGTAATACGAACGGTTTTGTCACTATTTGCTGATAATTCTCCGCTTTGTAGCGCAGCTTGTAAGCGCTCATACTCACTAACTGATTGCTTTACATCAACATAGACTTTATCAATCTGTTGAATGGTTGCCATCGTATTGGTATCGCCCTGACCGACCAATGCACCTTCAGTGACAAAAGATTGCCCAATACGCCCAGAAATAGGCGCTCGAACTGTTGCATATTGCAGATTCAAGTTTTGTCTGGCCAGTAATGCTTTCATTTGAGCGACATCGGCTAGAGCCTGACGATACTGAGCTTGAGCATTACTTACTTCTTGCTTACTAATTGCATTACTTGGTAATAGCTGCTCATAACGTTCTAACTGAACTTTGAGTCTTGCCACCTCAGCTTCAGCTTTATTGAGAGAAGCTCTATTGCTATTTACATCGGCCTCAAAAGTCTCGGAATTAATTTTATATAAGGCTTGCCCTGCTCTAACTTCACTACCTTGTTTAAATAGAACCTTTTCAATGATACCTCCGACTTGCGGACGGATTTCCGCCGTACGGAACGCATGTACTCGTGCAGGAAGATTTTCACTAAAATTTACCGATTGCGGTTGAATGCTTAATACACTGACTTTAGCCGGTGGTGGCTCAGCTTGAGCGACTTCTTTTGAATCACACCCCTGTAATATCAGCCCAATAGATAAAAATAAAGGAAGTAAAAGATGCTTTTGCATACTGTCCAAACCTAGTGAGTTTTTGATGTTCGTATTATTTTTGATGAGTGTGTAGGGATAATCACTAAAGTGTGGAGTAAGTGTGGAGAAATACGGATAATTTAGCGTATGATGAGTTGAAGCACTTTCTATAGCCAGATTTTCTATGTTTGATCATTCTTTTTCTTTTGATTGCCAAGATAAAGTGATTCTTGTGGTAGAAGATGACTACGATATTGGCGACATTATTGAAAATTATTTAAAACGTGAAGGCATGAGTGTTATTCGGGCCATGAATGGAAAGCAAGCGATTGAATTGCACGCTAGCCAACCCATCGATTTAATCTTACTTGATATTAAATTACCCGAATTAAACGGTTGGGAAGTATTAAATAAAATACGCCAAAAAGCTCAGACTCCCGTGATCATGCTGACGGCGCTAGATCAAGATATTGATAAAGTTATGGCATTGCGCATAGGTGCAGATGACTTTGTGGTGAAGCCTTTTAACCCAAATGAAGTCGTCGCTAGAGTTCAGGCAGTTTTAAGACGTACTCAGTTTGCAAACAAGGCAACTAATAAAAATAAACTCTATAAAAATATTGAAATTGATACCGACACTCATAGCGTTTATATACACTCTGAGAATAAGAAAATCTTGCTTAATCTGACGCTGACTGAATATAAAATTATTTCATTCATGATTGACCAACCTCATAAAGTTTTTACGCGCGGAGAACTTATGAACCACTGCATGAATGATAGCGATGCACTAGAGCGAACCGTAGATAGCCATGTGAGTAAGCTAAGAAAAAAACTAGAAGAACAAGGCATATTTCAAATGTTAGTTAATGTGCGTGGCGTGGGATATAGGCTAGATAATCCCCTAGCTGTAAAAGATGATGCCTAAATAATATTAAAAATATGGCTAGGAAATATTTTATGAAAAGTAAGTTAGGAATTAGTAAGCAACTTTTTATTGCCTTAACTATTGTAAATTTAAGCGTTACGCTATTTTCAGTAGTATTGGGTTATGTCATTTATAACTATGCGATTGAAAAAGGCTGGATTAGTTTAAGCTCATTTCAACAAGAAGATTGGACCAGTTTTCATTTTGTAGACTGGATTTGGTTAGCCACTGTTATCTTTTGCGGCTGTATTATTTCATTAGTGATTGGCATGCGCCTCGCAAAGCGTTTTATTGTGCCAATTAACTTCTTAGCCGAAGCAGCAAAAAAAATTAGTCACGGCGACCTCTCTGCTAGAGCTTACGATAACCGAATTCACTCCGCCGAAATGTCGGAGCTTTTATATAATTTTAATGATATGGCTCAAAAGCTAGAGGTTTCCGTCAAAAATGCGCAGGTTTGGAATGCAGCTATCGCACATGAGTTAAGAACGCCTATAACGATATTACAAGGTCGTTTACAGGGAATTATTGATGGCGTTTTTAAACCTGATGAAGTCCTATTTAAAAGCCTTTTAAATCAAGTTGAAGGTTTATCTCACTTAGTCGAAGACTTACGGACTTTAAGCTTAGTAGAGAACCAGCAACTCCGGTTAAATTATGAATTGTTTGACTTTAAGGCGGTAGTTGAAAAAGTTCTTAAAGCATTTGAAGATCGTTTGGATCAAGCTAAGCTAGTACCAGAACTTGACCTAACGTCCACTCCTGTATATTGCGACCGCCGTCGTATTGAGCAAGTTTTAATTGCTTTAATTGATAATGCTATACGCTATTCACATGCAGGCAAACTTAAAATTTCCTCGGAAGTGGTATCACAAAACTGGATATTAAAAATTGAGGATGAAGGCCCCGGCATTGCAACCGAGTTCCAAGACGATTTATTTAAGCCTTTCTTTAGATTAGAAGAATCAAGGAATAAAGAATTTGGCGGCACAGGTTTAGGTCTTGCTGTTGTACATGCAATTATTGTGGCATTGAAAGGCACTATTCAATATAGCAATCAAGGCTCGAAAAGTGTTTTCACCATAAAAATTTCTCTGAATAACTAAATGACTTCCTGATCCCAAGCTGTCTTTTGACTTTTTACCTTAAAATTTTTATTGAAATGCCATATCTAACCTTACCAAGATTTATAAAATAATTTTTATAATTTAAATAATGGATAACTAGATATGGATCGTTTTAAAGCTATTTTACTTATTACAAGTACATGTTTAACAACAACTCTTTATGCCAAACAACAAGTCGTCTGTGTGTTTGACCCCATTGGTAAATCGGGAGACGCTTTCGCTTTAGCCAAAGATTATGCACTTGAAGCCAAAAATTGGGGAGCTGATCTATCTTTAAAAGCATATGTTGATGAACGCGTTGCAGCTGAAGATTTGAAAGTTGGAAAATGTGATGGCGCTATTATTAGCGGTTTACGTGGCCGTCAGTTTAATAAATACACAGGATCTTTAGATGCTGTTGGTGCATTAACAAATATGAAAACGGCAATTAATGCCTATAAGCTGTTGTCCTCACCAATGGCCGCAAAAAACATGGTGGTAGGTCCTTATGAAATTGCAGGATTAGGCACAATTGGACCAGCCTATTTATTTGTAAATGATAGAAGTATAAATACTCTCGCCAAAGCTGCCGGTAAAAAAATTGGGGTATTTAAATACGATGAAGCGCAACCAAAGCTTGTTCAACATGTCGGTGGTCAGGCTGTATCGGTAGACGTTACCAATGCCGGTGCAAAATTTAATAACCATGAAATTGATATTGTGCCCGCTCCTATTGTTGCGTTTAAACCTTTTGAACTCTACAAAGGTTTAGGTGAGAAAGGAGCAATTGTTCGTTTTCCTTTGACTCAAATTTCAGCAAACTTCATTATTCGTAAAGACCAATTTCCAGCAGGTTTTGGGCAAAAGTCTCGAACTTGGGTAGCCAGCCAACTCAATAGAACATTTGGTATTATTGCCAAATATGAAAGTGATATTCCTTCAAAATATTGGATGGATATTCCTAAAAATGAACAATTAAACTATATGAAAATGATGCGCGAGGCTCGTATACAGCTAACCAAAGCAGGTATTTATGACCCTAAAATGATGAATTTTCTTAAAAAGGTAAGATGTAAAGAGAACCCAAGTAATTTTGAATGTGCATTAAACGATGAATGAATACTCAAAACATCTGCATATCTTTTTTAAAGCATTTGTATAGACTTAAAAGGTAGAAGCTATAGTATAAGTTCTACCTTAATTCATTCATTTCTTCTCTAGCTTGTTGTGGTGTTTTACCCGACCACTCTTTATAAGCCCGTGTAAATGGGCTGTGTTCGGCATAACCTAACAGTAAGGCTATTTCTACAATTTGTAGCCTTAGATCTTTTAAATACGATTTTGCCAATTCGTAACGGACAGTATTTAATTCTTTCCGAAAATTCGTACCTGCCTCGGTTAAACGACGTTGCAAGGTTCTACGTGAATAATTTAATCGCTCTGCAAGCTGTTCAATAGTTGGCTCGCCTTGATGAAGTAAGTAAGCAATTTGTTTACGAACTTGATCTGTAATTTCATCAATATGTGGCAGGCTTGCCAGTAACTTGTCAGCATGTTTTTCTAGTATGGCAACTAAGGCCGCGTCGGAGTTTTTAAGCGGTAGACTTAAGATTTCCTTATCGAAACGCATCAGTGCCACGGGTTGCTCAAAAAGCACAGGACAACCAAAATACTCCTCATAAGGCTGAACATTTTCAGGCCGTTCATGAATAAAATGTATTTCTTTAAGTCTTTCTTTTCCTCTAATGAGACTACGGCAAAATTGAACTATAACGGTACGGCCAGTTTCGTCCGATAAAGGACCGACTTGCTCACCTTTTGTATCCCATGAAAGCTCTACATATTCAGTATAAATACGAACAGTGGCTGGATAAACATCATAGACAAGCCGCTGATATCGCTCAAACCTTTCTAAAACCGCCCCCAGATTTTCACAAGCAAGAAATACTGACCCTAAAACACCTAGATGCTGTGCTGTAATGGTTTGACCCACATGTAAACCAATGAAAGGGTCATTTAAATAATCTTTAGCAATAATGAGAAGATTTTCCCAATGGTCGATATCTACGCCTTCTAAATGATTTGAATCTGCTTTAGGCCACGGTTCACCCAATACCTTTTCTGGGTCATGTCCTAGTTTTTCCAGATATTCAAATAATAACTGAACATAGATTTCAGAAATCCTTCTTCTATACAACGGCTTATTCAATCCATTCATTCCGTATAGTTCTAATTTGGCGCCAAATATCAATTAGTGTACTTAAAGCTTTCAAGCAAAAGCAAATAACTAAAAATACCTGCTCAATCCAAATTTTGGCGCAAAGTGTCAAGCAATATGGCAGCTTTCATCAAGCCCAATCTCATTATTTTTCAGAAGATAGTGTTATAGCCAATATTGAGAAAAATACGATGGGTAAAAGTCTAAATAATGTGCCCCAAGCGCCACTAGATGTTCAATTTGATTCACATGGCATGAAATGCAGTGCCTATTTATATCGTCCAGCGACCGAGGCCACTACACCAATTATTGTGATGGCGCACGGTCTGGGTGGTACTCGTAGAATGCGTTTAACCGCTTTTGCAGAGCGCTTTGTGGCAGAGGGTTATGCTTGTTTAGTGTTTGATTATCGCCATTTTGGTGATAGCGAAGGACAACCTCGACAATTACTAGACATAAAAAGTCAGCTCAAAGACTGGAAAGCCGCTATTGCCTATGCACGTAGCCTAGACAAAATTGACCCAAACCGCCTAGTTATATGGGGGACTTCTTTCGGTGGAGGCCATGTGCTGGCAACAGCTGCCAATGATAACCGGCTTGCTGCTGTTATATCACAATGCCCCTTCACTGATGGTTTCTCATCTAGCATGGCAATGAACCCGATAACGACCCTCAAGCTCACGGGACTCGCTTTAAAAGACAAGATTGGATCAATACTCGGCGCCAAGCCAGTCATGGTACCTCTTGCAGCACCATCAGGACATACAGCATTAATGAATGCACCTGATGCTTATTCAGGTTATCTCGCACTCATGCCTTCAGGATCAAATATTCCAAACTATGTCGCTGCACGTTTTGTACTCGACATCATACGCTATTACCCGGGCCGTAAGACATCACGTATTCAAGCCCCCGTGTTGTTTTGTGTCTGTGATACCGACTCTGTTGCTCCCTCAAAAACAACATTGCGTCATGCGAGCCATACACCCAATCATGAAATTAAGCACTACGCCGATGGTCATTTTGAAATTTACGTTGGAGAAGCTTTTGAGCGTGTTGTTCGTGATCAGATCGACTTTCTTAAACGCATCGTTCCCGTCAAGTAACAGTAAATTTAAAACATTTGGAAAAAGACCATGAAATATGACCTGAACAAAAAAGTTGTTTTAATTACAGGAGCCGCTGGAGGAATTGGTGCAGCAACAGCCCGTGAATTTTATGCATTAGGTGCAAACTTGGTACTCACCGATATGCAACAGGAAGCTGTAGATAAACTTGCATCTGAATTTGAGGCGTCTCGTGTTTTACCATTAGCGCTAGACGTTACTGATGCAGTAGCCACAAAAGATGTAGTCCAGAAAACAATAAAACATTTTGGACACCTTGATATAGCTTTTGCTAATGCAGGTATCTCATGGCGTGATGGCGCTTCGACAATGGCTAGCTGTGATGAAACTGAGTTCGATAAGATTGTTGAGGTTGATTTACTGGGTGTCTGGCGCACAGTCCGTGCTGCCTTACCAGAGGTGACCCGTAATAAAGGACAAATCCTCATAACCTCTTCTGTTTATTGCTTCGTCAATGGAATGGCAAACGCTCCATATGCCGCTTCAAAGGCGGCAGTAGAAATGCTCGGACGCTGTCTCCGTACAGAAATTGCATATACTGGCGCAACCGCTAGTGTTGTCTATCCGGGCTGGACAGCAACACCAATCGCTAAGGTCGCCTTTGGGGGTAACGCAACTGTAACGAAGATGATTGAAGCAGGATTTCCGGCATGGTTACGCAAGCCTATTTCTCCGGAATATATGGCGCAAGCAATTGTAAAAGGTGTACAGCGCCGTCAGCCACGGATTTTTGCTCCAGTGCGCTGGGTTCCGTTCTCGATATTACGCGGAATGTTTAATGCAGCTAGTGATGCAATGGTTATACGCCACAAGAAATTGCAGGGATTACTTCAACAACTTGAAAGTGAATCTAAACCTGTCCAGAAATAATCCATTGCCTTAAAGCCCATTTATAAAAATGTCTGGAAATCTGATATGTCTAAATACAAATTAAAAGATAAAGTTGTCGTAATTACAGGTTCAACAGGTGGACTAGGACTTGCGATTGCCCAAGCATTACAAGCCAAAGGCGCAAAACTAGCACTCCTAGATTTAGACCTTAGCAAAGTCGAAAGTCAGGCAAAACAGCTAGGTGGGCAAAATATTGCCGCAGGTTGGGTAGCCGATGTACGCTCTTTGGAAAGCCTAGAAACGGCTATGGCAAATGCAGCTCAACACTTCGGTAAAATTGATGTGGTGATTGCAAATGCAGGCATAGCTACAACAGAAGCACTAGAACATATGGCTCCTGAAACATTTGAGCGAACCATCGATATTAACCTTACAGGGGTATTTCGTACTTTTCGCGCAGCTATACCGTATGTAAAACAAACTCAGGGATACTTACTGGCTGTATCTTCAATGGCAGCTTTCGTCCACTCCCCGTTAAATACTCACTATACTTCGAGTAAAGCAGGCGTTTGGGCTTTATGTGATAGCCTTCGTCTAGAATTAAAATATTTAAATATAGG
>ENA-OWOG01000115-OWOG01000115.1-gut-metagenome-genome-assembly--contig:-NODE-115-length-46088-cov-29.148595_pt1 | contig 46088 bp, 46 predicted proteins | sample MGYA00248249_ERZ651793 | MGnify/ENA primary metagenome ERZ651793 (study PRJEB26908, sample SAMEA4031700) | gut metagenome | biome: gut; feature: normal infant; material: stool | place: China | collected... | reverse complement strand
CCAATTGACGAAAATCAAAGTTTAAGTGCTTCGGTGGGCGTTGATAACACTAAAGTAACCACAGGTCCTTATGTTTCGACATATGTACGTGATTACTTATTAGCAAATGGTGGGAAGGCAACTGGTAAGTCATCTTGGTGCCCAACTGGTAAGAATGAGGTAGATCCTAAAACACAACAGCCAATACCTAATACATGTGAGGGGGGATTTGAACCATATGAGAGTGCCTTTGAAGGTGAATTTTTTACCTATAACTTAAACTTGGGCTGGTCTTATAACACATTAAACAGACCAATTTTCCCAACATCTGGTATGTCTCACCGTGTAGGTCTTGAAATTGGTTTACCAGGTAGCGATGTTGATTATCAAAAAGTAACTTATGATACTCAAGCATTTTTCCCTATCGGCAGTACCGGCTTTGTACTTCGTGGTTATGGTAAGTTAGGTTATGGTAATGATTTGCCATTCTATAAAAACTTCTATGCAGGCGGTTATGGTTCTGTGCGTGGGTATGATAACAGTACCTTGGGACCTAAATATGCAAGTGTAAATCTACAAGAAACTAAACAAAATGATGGGTCACCGGAAGAAGTAGGTGGTAATGCTCTTCTCCAATTTGGTACAGAGTTGGTTCTACCAATGCCATTTAAAGGTGACTGGACTCGCCAAGTACGTCCTGTTCTTTTTGCTGAAGGTGGTCAGGTTTTTGATACAAAATGTGATATCAATAATTCAGCTTATGGTAATAAAGGCATGATCATTAATGGCCAAACTATTACGGATGTCAGAAAATACTGTGAAGATAATTACGGGTTTGACTTAAGTAACTTACGTTATAGTGTGGGTGTTGGTGTAACCTGGATTACGATGATTGGTCCATTGTCACTTAGCTATGCATTCCCGTTAAATGATAAACCGGGTGATGAAACGAAAGAAATTCAGTTTGAAATTGGTCGTACTTTCTAAGTACGATCTTTTTTGTATAACGAAATAAGGAAAGAGATTTACATGAATAAATTAAATAAATTAATGTTAGGGTTAGGCCTGACAGTGGCTTCTGTAGCAGCTAATGCAGCTGGTTATGGGGTAATTGATCTAGCTAAAGTTGTTGAAAGTAGTACTTATTTGAAACAGCAAAATGCAAGCTTAAACCAGTCAGTGAAACCAACTACAACTAAGCTTGAGCAATTAGGTAAAGAGTTAGAAGGGCTTCAACGTCAAGCGCAGACTCAAGGCCAAAAAATGAAAGAAGATGAGATTAAAAAATTACAATCTCAGTATCAATCGAAATTAAATGAGTTTAATTCAACACAGCAAGGCTTACAGTCAAGAGTTCAAACGAGCTTACAAAGTATGAATACAACTTTTGAGACTAGAGTTAAGCAAGCTGCTGAGCAATTACGAAAAGAAAATAATCTTGACTTTATTTTGAATAAAAATTCGACTGTTGCCTATGACGCTAAGTATGATTTAACTGATAAAATGATACAAAAGGTTAATTCAATGAAATAAATTAATGAAAGTGCAACAATATCGTTTAGATGAATTAGCTCACCTTGTTAAAGGTGAGCTAATTGGTGAAGGTAGTCTTCAATTTTCAAACTTGGCGAGTTTGGAAAATGCAGAGGTTAACCATCTTACTTTTGTGAATGGTGAGAAACATCTCGATCAAGCTAAAGTAAGTCGTGCGGGCGCTTACATTGTTACCACAGCTTTAAAAGAACATCTTCCTGAAAAAGATAATTTTATTATTGTTGATAATCCCTATCTTGCGTTTGCAATCCTTACCCATGTATTTGATAAAAAGATTAGCTCAACCGGCATAGAAAGCACTGCCCAAATTCATCCATCTGCTGTTATCTCCGAAACTGCTTATATTGGTCACTATGTGGTTATTGGTGAGAATTGTGTAGTTGGCGATAATACCGTCATTCAGTCACATACCAAACTTGATGATAATGTAGAAGTTGGAAAAGACTGTTTTATTGATTCTCATGTCACTATTACAGGTGGTTCTAAATTACGAGATCGCGTCCGTATTCATTCAAGTACTGTCATTGGTGGAGAAGGTTTTGGTTTTGCTCCATATCAAGGAAAGTGGCATCGTATTGCTCAATTAGGTTCAGTTTTAATTGGAAATGATGTCCGAATTGGATCAAATTGTAGTATTGATAGAGGCGCACTTGATAATACAATTTTGGAAGATGGGGTTATTATTGATAACCTTGTGCAAATTGCACATAACGTCCATATTGGTTCAAATACTGCTATTGCAGCGAAGTGCGGTATTGCCGGAAGTACAAAAATTGGCAAAAACTGTATTCTAGCTGGGGCGTGTGGAGTGGCAGGACACCTTTCAATTGCTGATAATGTGACTTTGACTGGAATGTCAATGGTCACAAAAAATATTTCTGAAGCTGGAACTTACTCTTCGGGAACCGGATTATTTGAAAATAATCATTGGAAAAAGACGATTGTACGCTTGCGACAATTAGCAGATGTGCCATTGACCCAAATCACTAAACGACTTGATCATATACAAGCTCAAATAGAGTCTCTTGAATCAACTTTTAATTTGCGTAAATAGAATATTATGACCGAGTCTACTACACCTAAATTTGCCATCCCTGAATTACCAATGCAGATTCAAACGATTCGTCAATATTTGCCGCATCGTTACCCATTCTTATTGGTTGATCGTGTGACTGAAGTTACTGACAATAGTATTGTTGGTTATAAAAATGTTTCTATCAATGAAGAGTTCCTACAAGGGCATTTCCCAGAATATCCAATTATGCCTGGTGTTCTCATTGTTGAAGCATTAGCTCAAGTTTCAGGCGTTCTTGGTTTTATTATGAACAATGAAACGCCAAAACCAGGTTCATTATTCCTGTTTGCTGGTGCAGAAAGAGTTAGATTTAAAAAACAAGTAGTTGCAGGTGATCAACTTGTATTAAAATCTGAGTTGGTAATGCAGAAGCGCGGTATCTACAAATACAATTGTACAGCTAGCGTTGACGGCATTGTAGCAGCAACCGCTGAGATTATGATTTCACACCAAAAAACAGAGCAGGCATGAGCAATCACGATTTAATCCATTCTACCGCCATTATTGATCCATCTGCAGTGATTGCTTCAGATGTTCAAATAGGACCTTATTGTATTATTGGTCCTCAAGTGACTATTGGTGCTGGTACTAAATTACATTCTCATGTGGTTGTAGGTGGTTTTACCAGAATTGGCCAAAATAACGAAATCTTTCAATTTGCAAGTGTTGGCGAAGTTTGCCAAGACCTCAAATATAAAGGTGAAGAAACGTGGCTTGAAATTGGTAACAATAATCTAATTCGCGAACATTGCAGCTTACATAGAGGTACGGTGCAAGATAATGCATTAACCAAGATAGGTAGTCATAACCTATTAATGGTAAATACACATATTGCACATGATTGTATCGTAGGTGACCATAATATCTTTGCTAATAATGTAGGTGTCGCTGGACATGTACATATTGGTGATCACGTTATTGTGGGTGGTAATTCTGGAATTCATCAATTCTGTAAGATCGATTCTTATAGCATGATTGGTGGGGCTTCTTTGATCCTTAAAGATGTTCCAGCCTATGTGATGGCGTCTGGTAACCCTGCACATGCGTTTGGTATAAATATTGAAGGTATGCGAAGAAAAGGTTGGTCTAAAAATACAATTCAAGGCTTAAGAGAAGCTTATAAATTGATATTTAAATCTGGATTAACTTCTGTTCAAGCTATTGACCAAATTAAAAGTGAAATTTTACCTTCAGTTCCAGAAGCTCAACTCTTGATTGATTCTCTTGAACAATCAGAGCGTGGAATTGTGCGCTAATCAAGAAGACATAAAAAAGACACTGTTTTAACAGTGTCTTTTTTTATAACTAAATTATTTGTTAAAGAATTTTGCTTCTTCAGACTTTGGATATTGGCTAAGTAACTTGTTCTTGTATTGATTTGCTGACACAGTATTCTTATCAACATCTTTAGCGATACTATAAAGTTGGTACAATGCTCGAGGTGCCTTACTTGAATTTGGGTATTGGTTAGCTACGACATTATAGTTTTTCTTTGCTTCATTATAATTTACTGGATCTGTCGCTAAATGAAACTCGGCTAACCAAAAATAAGCATTACCTGTATAGATACTATTAGGATGGTTTTTTATAAAGTTTTGCATTGGAGCAATTGCTTTTTTAGCACCGCCTTGTTTATACGCATCTAAAGCTACAGTATAAGCAGCTTTTTCTAATTCGAGGGAATTTGACTGGTTTTGCGCAGCAGCTGGTGCTGGTTGAGTAGTGGTTGTTGGTGCGCTAGGCTGCTGCTCAGAAGTTTGTGTGGCTGGTACTGCAGCTACTTTATTACTCTCTGTGGTTTGAGGGGCTGGTGCACTAGCAGGAGTAGTGTTATCGGATGTTGCATTCGAACTATCATCTTGTGTAGCACTGTCAGGGTCAACTTTTTGGTGTAATAATTCTAAACGTTGATCTAAGTCGGTATATCGGTTTGCTAGATCTTTCTTTAATTGCTCAATATCATTAGCTTGTTCTTCAAGCTGACCTCTTAATGTACGAATATCATTTTCTAATTGTTGGTTTTTTTGCATGAGTTCCCAGTTTAAATTTGTAGGAACTGAAATATTGCTTGAAGAAGTATTGGATGCACTACCATCATTTTGACTTAAACCACGAGACTCGATAGGGATATTTGCGTATAGAGAAGTGGTGCTCATTAAGGCAATAAATAATAAAGAATGCTTCTTCATTTGCATGTGTATAAATCCATAATTTTATATAAAAGCCACCTTGACACAGGAATATAAAAAACAATTCTCTAAATATCTAAGGTTTTTCATTGATCAATGCAATTAAAGCAGTTAACAGTTTAAATGCAAGGATAGTTTACAATCTTCAAGCATATTTTATGCAAAATAAGAAAAGAGCATAAGCTCAAGAAATTACATTTTTGGGGTTTAAAGCTATTTTTGCTGAGGAATTAATCAATCGAAACAAAAACTTGCCGAAAAAGGCAGAGAAGGGTTGCAACTCTTTTAAAAATCTCTATACTTTGTTTTGCAATGGTAGCCCCGCTGGTGGCTTCGCAATTGTACTCTGTGAACCCCGCCAGGACCGGAAGGTAGCAACGGTAGCAGATCTATGATGTGCCGAAGTTTTGCTAGTGGGGTTGCCACCATTCTTTTAATCCAATTTTCTTTGGATTGCTTTTAAAATTACATCTAAATCAAATCCTCTATATTGTAAGAATCTGATCTGTTTTGCTTTAAGTTTTGGATCTTTCTCTACAGCTTCTCCAAATTTTTTAACTTTAAGTTGATAAGCCTGTTCTACCCAATCAATTTCTTGAATTTCATCTGCAATTAAATCATTTTCAATTTGTTTAGTTTTTAAAGCTTGTTGAATCCGTTTCGGACCTTTACCTTTACGAATTTGGCTTGCTAGCATTTGCTCAGCAACACGTTGATCACTCTGGTAATTTTGTTCAGATAACTCCTCAACCAGTTGTTTTACTTCTTCTATATTTTGTGCATAACGAGCTAATTTCTCGATAAGCTCTGCTTTAGAGTAATCTCGGCGAGTGAGTAAAGCAAAAGCATATGAGCGTAAACGTTGGCCAGTAAGAGGAGGGCGCTGCTGAGATTGCTCATCGTTTCTTTTGAACATATAAAATTCCTTGTAAAAAACGCCCCGAAGGGCGTTTTATGACTCATGTATAATTACGATTCTAATAAAAGATCTGGCTCTTCTTCATCTTCAATTTGAACTGCACCATTTGTGCCTGTAGTCAGCAATTGTTCACGGATATTACGTTCAATTTCTTCAGCTATTTGAGTATTTTCTTCAAAATAGCGAATTACATTGTTTTTACCTTGGCCAATTTTATTGCCTTGATATGAATACCATGCACCAGCTTTCTGTACGATATCCTGTTGTACTGCTAAATCTACAAGTTCACCTAGTTGGTTAGTACCTTTACCGTATAGAATTTGGAAAATAGCTTCTTTAAACGGAGGAGCCATTTTGTTCTTAACGACTTTAACTTTAGTTTCTGAACCAACAATTTCATCGCCTTCTTTTACTTGACCGATACGACGAATATCTAAACGAACTGAAGCGTAGAATTTAAGAGCATTACCACCAGTGGTAGTTTCTGGGCTACCAAACATAACACCAATTTTCATACGAATCTGGTTAATGAAGATAACCATACAGTTTGAACGTTTAGCATTACCCGTAATTTTACGAAGTGCCTGGCTCATAAGACGTGCTTGTAGACCCATATGAGAGTCACCCATCTCACCTTCGATTTCTGCTTTAGGGGTAAGTGCAGCTACCGAGTCCACAACGATTAAATCAATTGCGCCTGAACGGACAAGCATGTCAGCAATTTCAAGTGCTTGCTCACCATTGTCGGGTTGTGAAACAAGTAGGTTATCAATATCTACACCAAGTTTGCGTGCATATTGAGGGTCTAGGGCGTGCTCAGCATCAATGAAAGCACATGTACCACCAGATTTTTGACATTGAGCAATTGCTTGCAATGTCATTGTAGTTTTACCAGAAGATTCAGGACCATAAATTTCGATAATACGGCCTTTTGGTAAACCACCAATCCCCAATGCGATGTCTAAAGTTAAAGAACCTGTAGATACGGCTTCAACTGCTTGAACAGTGTTATCACCAAGACGCATAACCGTATTTTTACCAAATTGCTTCTCAATTTGGCTCAAAGCGGCTTGTAATGCTTTGCTTTTATTCTCATCCATCTCAAAAACCTCAATACTCTATGTTCATCACGTTTAACCCAAGTGGATGCATTGAATCTCAACTTGTTTCACAGGGCTAATAGTGACAGATTTTTTCTCTAGCTTCTATATATTGTATATGTGAGTGCGACACAACTCGACGTTTTTATTCATCATTATAAGACCAGTGATCTTCATAATGTTGATCATTATCCTGTTTAAACCGATTGATTTGTCGCCGATCTTTCTTGCTTGGTCTATGGTCAGGTCGTGCTAGATTATGCAATTTTCGTTGGGAAGCAATCAACTCCCGTCTTGCAATACTTACTTCTGTTTCTTCATAAAGTTGTTGTGCAACAGGGGCCGGTCCTCGGGTATTGGAGAGCGCTTTAACAACAACTGTTTTTTTATCGAAACCTTGTTGAACAACGAGTTCCATACCGACACGAATTTCTTTAGAAACTTTTACACGTTCATTATTGTGATGTACTTTACCCCCTTCAATTGCAGCTTTAGCAATAGAACGGGTTTTAAAAAAACGTGCTGCCCACAACCATTTGTCGACACGCATGGTTTCTACAGCATCGTCTTCACGCAATTTTGACATCATTATCCTTTCTATCAATTTGATTCAAAATAGACAGTAGCTCTGTAAGCTGATCTAGAGCTTTATACTCTAAATCTTGTGGCTGTCTTATACTCTTAAGACTTGAGGGCTGTAAGATAGTAAACAAGTGTCTTATACCAAATTTTTCTGCAGTTTTTAAAACAGGAAGAGTGTCATCTAAAAAAATAGTGCTTTCTGGCGCAAAATGATGCAAGCGTTGCAACTCTTTCCAGAATTGGATGTCTTCTTTTGCGTAACCAATTTGTTCACTAGATACGATGACTTCAAAAAAATCTTGGATAGGAACGTTATCAAGTTTTAATTTTAAGCTCTCACAGTCAGCATTGGTGACTAACCAACATTGATAATCTTGTGCTTTTAAAGCGCTGAGCAGCTTCATGCATCCTGACCTCGCTTTAATTTTATGCTGAAATTCTTGCTGGAGCTTTAAAACATCCACGCCAGTTGTTTGTGTCCAGAAGTTTGATGAGTACCAAGCAAGCGTATGTTTATGGCTGCGATAAAACTGGTTTAATATTTCTTGACTCTCAGTTAAAGATAGATGATGTGTTTCAGAATGTCTTTTAGGTAAGCATTCGTTCCAGATAAAGTCATCAAAAGCCAAATCTAGTAAAGTTCCATCCATGTCAAACAGGACTACCTTATTCATGTTGCGAACGCTCCAGCTTTAAATATACATGGAAGAAATTAGCTTAAGATTATAAACATTAAAGCCTCAAAAACAGATTGATTTGTTGTTATCTCATCATTTTAAAGTTCTAAAGATATTTTACTTTTGATATATTATTTCAATAATTAATGATAACGAGTGAATTAAAAAATGAAAAATTCTAATTTCTTTGTTGTTTTTATCGGTTCTATTTGTTTTGCGTTTAGTGCAAATACATTGGCACAAAATACAGCTGCAGTTTTTTCACCTAAAAGAGGTGTAGTCTGTGATAAATATATTTGTGCAGATGAAAAGGGCGTTTCCAAATCCTTAACTAATCAATATTTAGGTGCAAAAAAAGCAAAACAAGCTTTTTCACAAGGTGACTTTGATACATCTGCTTTTACTTTTTCTAATGGTGTATTTTGTGATACCACTACTAAATTGTGCCATGTGAATAAATTTTTTGAAAATGGTCATAGAAGTAGAGTAGATAAAAAAATGACTGATAAAATTTTTAAAAATAGGTAGTTGTATGAGTTGTAAATTAGTTTTTTGATACTTTTTTGCGTTTCTATACTTTATATGAAATTATCATTATTTAAATATTATTAAAAGTTGGAATAAAAGTGGGATTATATACAATTAGATATGGTTATCGTAACAACAGTTTTTTTATTGCTTCAAACACGGCTGGGCAGTTTATTGTGATTGATGCATTAGGAGCAGATTTCCAAATTGGTCATCAAATTTCTTATGAAGGGAGCAAAATAATAAACGAAACATTAAATGATGAAACGGATGCAAAAGTTCATCTTGAGAGCAACGAAAAAGAAGCTTATGAGTATTTACGGTCAATGAAATAATCATCTCGTTATTTTGATTTACATAGGATACGTATTGGCAAACATTTTATAAATTGAACTCTACTTATTTAAAGTTATATTAAAAATCATTTGAATAACAATTTAGAGTAGGCGATGAAAATTGGATTTATTGGAGGAGCCAATGATGGCATAGTGATCAATGCTGCCAATGGTATTGATACTTATAAACTTGAATGGCATTACAAGGCTGAGAAGCATTGTGAAGAACAGCCATCATTAGGGCTAAATGGCCCTGAATATGACTATTACAATTTATTAATTTTGAGAAAAAATAAAGAGGCAAAACTTTTCTACGTTTTAACTACCATGGACAAAGAAGATATTGCGGATAAGATTAATGAGTATTGGGAGTATTCCACCTCTGTAGGTTATGACTTTGATGAGTAGTAACCATTTTAACTCATTGAAATATTTTATTTATATCACTATTTAACTGAATTATAACTCAAGCTTAGGATGATATATTTCATAAAGAACATGCTTTTGTAAGGCATGTTCATCTGGAAGCTTGGGATGATTAAAGTATTTAACTTTGCGCATTCCTAGTCTTTCCATCACGGCTTGAGATGGCCTATTTACTGTTGCTGTGAAAGAAACCTCTTTATCTTTATTGAGAATATTAAAGGCATAGTCCAATGCTGCTTTTGCTCCTTCAGTGGCATAACCTTTTTTCCAGTGTTCTGTAGCAATTCTCCATCCAATTTCAATGCAGGGAGAAAAATCAAATTGTTCTGGTTGGTTGTGTAAGCCAATAAAGCCTATAAATTCTTGAGTTTCTTTTAATTCTACCGCCCAAAATCCCCAGCCATTTTCATCAATAAGAGCTGATATTCTTTGAATTAAACTTATACTTTCAGTAGCAGATAAAAGCTTTGGGAAAAAACGCATAACATCTTCGTCTAAACCCATTTTGATAAATGGCTCTGAATCAGACTCTTTCCATTGTCTTAAGATTAAACGTTCAGTTTCGATCATAGTAAAAATTCTTTAACGAGAGTTTTTTAATTTTAGCTAAATATTCTACAGCGGCTTTTGTATAATTTTCTGTAAGATAATTTTTGAGTTAATGCTTACCACACCTTTAATTTTATTGAGTGTATTAATAACAAAATGAGAAAAAGAGTTTAGATCTTTAGTGGCAACGTGCAGTACATAATTAGATTCACCTGTAATGATATAGGCATTGATGACTTCATCAAAATTCTTGATTTGGCTTAAAAAAAAGTTGTGGTCATTTTCGGTGAGTTGAGCAAGTTTTATTTCAACTATCGCCTCAATTTTTATACCTAATTTTTCATAATTAACTTTTGCTTGATATTTTTCAATGATTCCGTTGGTTTCTAAAATTTTGACGCGTCTGTGACAAGCAGATGCTGAAAGATTAATAAGATCAGCAAGTTCTTGGTTACTTAAACGGGCATTGTCTTGTAAATATTTCAAAATTTTTAGATCGATTGCATCTACATTCATTTTCGAATTTCATCCATATTTTTTAATTTTAATTAGAATTTTATACGAAAATAGCTATTTTTGATCAAATATTATCGAATAAATCGTACAAATTGACGTGATAAAATTCAAATACAAAGGAAATGTAGAAATAGGTGCAATATCAAATGATTACTCGTGAACAGTGTTTGTATTGGGATCAGGAAGATGAACTCAAAAAATTTAAAGATGAATTTGCATTGCCAGAAGGCGTTATTTATTTAGATGGTAACTCTTTAGGGGCTAGACCAAAGAAATCTTTGGCTGTCGCTCAGCATATTATTTCCCAAGAATGGGGAGAAGATCTGATCAATAGCTGGAATAAGGCAGATTGGTGGGGGCTACCAACGCGGCTGGGTGACAAAGTCGCTAAACTGATTGGTGCGGAACAAGGTGAAGTTGTTATTTCAGATTCAACTACACTGAACTTATTTAAAGTTTTATCTGCAGCGGTAAAAATTCAGGCTGATAAATTCCCTGAACACAAAATTATTGTGGCAGAAAAAGATGCTTTTCCAACAGATATTTACATTATTGAAGGTTTCATTGACTTAATTCAAAAGGGCTATCAGGTTGAATTAATTGATGGCGTAGAAGACTTATCTCGTGCTTTAGAGAAAGATGTTGCTGTAGTGGTACTTTCCCATGTGAATTACCGCACTGGTTATTTTTATGATATGGCATCTATTAATGAACAAATTCATTCTAAAGATGCTTTGGTGATTTGGGATTTATGTCACTCAGTCGGTGCTGTTCCTATGCACCTTAATCAAACTGATAGTGATTTTGCGATTGGTTGTACCTATAAATATTTAAATGGTGGCCCTGGTTCTCCTGCATTGCTCTGGGTCAATGAAAAGCACCGTGATCAGTTCTGGCAGCCTTTATCAGGTTGGTGGAGTCATAAAAAACCATTTGATATGGCACAGCATTATGAGCCAGCGAATAGTATCCGCCGATATTTATGTGGAACTCAGCCGGTTATTTCTATGAGTCTGATTGAATGCGGAGTGGATATTTTCCTGCATGCCGATATGCAAAAAATCCGTGAGAAATCGTTGAAATTAACTGATTTATTTATTCAATTGGTACATCAAGAATGTTCTGAATTCGGATTTGAGTTAATTACGCCTTTAGATCATAAGCATCGTGGTAGTCATGTTAGTTATCGTCATGAATTCGGCTATGAAATTATTCAGGCGCTTATCGCACGTGGTGTGATTGGTGATTATCGGGAACCTGCAGTCTTGAGATTTGGTATTACACCTTTGTATCTGGGCTTTGAAGATATTTGGAATGCAGTACAGCACTTAAAAGCAACCATGCTGAATAGTGAATGGAAAAACAAAGAGTATTTAGTTCGCGGTGAAGTGACCTGATCTTAAGGAATCAAAATAAAACAAATGGCTAGAAGGGCCTATGAGTAGTTTTGATGAAATACAAAATAGAGAAGCTGGGCTGCATAAAAAGTTATCTGCAAAACAGATGGGGATGATTGCGATTGGTGGAGCAATTGGAACCGGATTGTTTATGGGAAGCAAATTTGCAATTAGCTTTGCAGGTCCCGCAGTCATAGTCAGCTATGCGATTGGTGGTTTAATTGCTTTTGCGCTTATGGCTTGTTTGGCTGAAATGACAGTTCAGCATCCTACTTCGGGCTCATTTGGTACATATGCAGAACATTATATAAGTCCACTTGCTGGCTTCTTAGTTCGCTACTGTTACTGGGCTTGTATTGTACTGGCAGTAGGTACAGAGATTACCGCCGTTGCTGATTATATGAAGCTCTGGTTCCCGAATGTAGGCTCTTGGGTCTGGATTGGATTTTTTTCACTGACCTTACTTGTTGTAAATGCCTATAGTGTTAAAGCTTTTGGACTAGTGGAATACTGGTTTTCCACAATTAAAGTTTTTGCCATTATTGTGTTTATTCTTTTGTCTATTGGTATCTTGACGCAAAGCAATGAGGGAATAACGCAAGTTGTAACTCATTTATCAGGACATGGGGGCTTTTTTCCAAATGGTTTTAGTGGGGTATGGATTGGTGTCATTATTTCAATATTTAGTTATTTAAGTATAGAAATGATTGCTGTCGCGGCTGGCGAAGCTAAAGACCCGGAAAAGGCAGTTAAAAAAGCATTCAAAAGCACAGCACTTCGACTCATTTTGTTTTATTTATTGTCCTTATTCCTAATCGTTACTTTGGTGCCGTGGACTGTTTTGATCGGAGCAGATGCAACAAGTCCGTTTGTTATGGTCATGAAGATTGTCGGTATCCCGTATGCGGATAGCATTTTAAACTTTATTGTAATTGTAGCTGCCTTATCAGCCATGAATAGCATGCTTTATATTTCAACTCGTATGCTGTTTAGCTTGTCACGTGCAGGTGATGCCCCAAAAGTCTTTGGTCGAATTAGTAGTAAGGGTGTACCGGTAAATGCGCTGTTGTTATCTGCGGTAGGGATTGGTATTGCTAGTATTGTTTATACGATTAATCCAGCTTCCGCATTTCCAATTATGATTGCGCTATCCATGTTTGGTGCGTTGTTCACGTGGGGAAGTATATTTGTGACTCATATGTTTTTTAGAAGACATATGGTTCAGCAAAATATACAACTAAAATTTAAAATTACTGCTAGTCGATTTATCTCTTTGTTTGGGTTTATTGCGATTTTAAGCATTACAGTGACTACCTGGTTTACCAGTGAATTTAAGTCTACTTTACAATTTGGCGTACCTTTAGTACTTATTCTTATATTTTTCTATTATTTGAAGCGTTCTACCGTAAAGTTAAATCTCAACTCTAGTGAAGAAACATTGAAGTGATTGGTATATGAGAAGGTATGACAATGCTACAACGGTAGAGAATGAAGGTGAAATACTAGCAGGCTTCCAATACAGAAGCTTGCTGAGTTATCGGGCCTATCATCATATAAAAGATATAAAGTATGGTTCGAAGAACCGATCAACGCTGGATTTTTTTCCTTTAGAACATGCCAATAAAACCGTAATTTTTATACATGGGGGATATTGGCAGTGGTGTGATAAATCGGACTTTGTCTTTATAGCGCCGTACATATTAGCAAAAGGAGCGCAGTGTGTACTTTTAGAATATGACTTGGCTCCTCAAAGTCATATTTCACAAATCGTTGCTCAAACTCAACAAGCGCTCGATTTTATTGCACAGCAGAATTGGAAAACAGACGAAGTAGTATTGGTCGGCCATTCAGCAGGTGCTCATCTTGGTGCTTTATGTTTAAACCATCAGTTATTATCCAAGGCAACTTTATTAAGTGGGATTTATGATTTATTACCTATACAAGAGACTCATTTAAATCACGCTTTAAACTTATCGCAAGAGGATATTTTGAAATATAGTCCTATTCATCAGCAGGAACAGATCAATATTCCTTGTACGATTTTGTGTGGTGGGTTAGAACTTAGTGAATTAAAATGGCAAAGTCAAAATTATTTTGAGTATCGACTTAGTCAAGGTGACGATATGATTTCTTTTGAAATTATTCCTGAGATTAACCATTACTCTATTTTAGAGCACTATTTTAAATTTATATTTAAGTGAGAAACTAAGTTTGAGTTAGCCTTGGTAAACATAGAGTAAGTTGATTTAAATATTATAGAAGCAATAGGTGGTAGGAAAATTATGAAAAGTTATCTTATTTATAATATTAAGTTCAGCTAATAAAATATTTCAGTACAAGAGCAATCAGTATGATAAATAACCAAGTTGAACAATATATAAATTGATATATTGTTTTATTAAAATTAAATAAATATATTGATTTTTGCTTAATTAATAAGAAAATGTAGAGCGCGTCACACTTCTTTGAGTTTTTTGCTGCTGTATACTATTTTAAGTTGACCTAAACTAATATCTCGATTAGATTAAAAATATAGTGTTTTCTCTCTAATCGACAAACTGTTTAGCTGTTGCTTAGATGAGTTTATAGTCCGTAGCTTCCCAAGATGCGGACTTTTTTATTTTTGTACAATTCGTTAATGGTACAAAGATTCGCGCATTAAAAAGACAGTTAATAGTAAATTCGGTTCAATTCAAGTGAAAAACTTAAAGAAGTATTGTAAATATATCTTTAAAGGTATATATTTATATATGCATATACTGCGTCTGTAAAGTTGTTTGTTTTTTAATACCCACATATTTTTAAGATATGTGGGTATTTTTTATTAAAAATGTTTATTTAAAAAATATTTTTAAACTGGCTAAGTTTTATATAAGGAGTTTATTTTAGTTAGATAAGAAAATTCAAATAATTTGTTTTGTATAATTTATTTCTAATAAGCTTAATTAATAAAAAATAGGAAATATATATTTATACATTTATTGTACATATTAATCACAGTTAAAGAAATTGTTAATTTTTTATAGTTGTATGAACTTTTATATTTTGAAATAATTGTCTATAACCTGTTAATTATCATATTGTTATGGATATTTTGAAGTTTCTGAGAAGTTTTAATACTGTTGGTACTTACTTAGCAATGGCTACTATAGTTCTTATCATAATGGTTATTTTCTTTTATATTATTGAACCCAAATAGAGTGATATTTTAATTATAAAAAAATAAAATATTTAAATTATAAGTAGATGGATGTCACATTTTTCTATAAAAAAGTGGATTGATATTGTTTAACCTAAAAAATTATGAAAATATGGTTGGGGTTTAAAAGCAGATAAAACTCCTCAAAGTTCTCATCTAAAATTTTAATCCTGAAGTAAAAAGTTATTAATTATCATAAAAATACCTGAAATATAATATATGGAGATAGTCATGAATATTCGCCAAGTGTCTGCTATTTGTCTTTCAATAGCAGCTACTCATTTTGTGTATGCCGCTTCAAATGTTGCAAATCCTGTAAATGATTCTTCCCAAGCAAAAGGAATTATTAAAAATCAATATATTGTTATATTAAATAAGGATGCAGGTCCTTCTAAAGATTTCGCACAAAATATTGCTAAACAACATGCTGGTAAAGTTTTACAAAGCTACGATACTGTTCTTAAAGGTTTTGCAATTTATTTACCTGATACAGCAGGGACAGCATTTATTGAAGCGATGAAAAAGAACCCTCAAGTTCTTTCAGTAGAAAGCGATACAATAGTAAATATTGATGCAACTACTCAAAATAATCCAGATTGGGGGCTAGATCGTATAGACCAGAAAGCTTTACCGTTAAATTCGGCTTATTCTTATTTACAGACCGGTTCAGGTACTACGGCTTATATCGTGGATACTGGTATATTGTCTAGTCACCAAGAGTTTTCAGGACGTGTGTTAAGCGGTTATACCGCAATATCTGATGGCAATGGTACAACCGACTGTAATGGACATGGGACCCATGTTGCTGGAACAGTAGGTGGTACGACCTATGGTGTTGCTAAAAATGTCAATTTAGTTCCTATCCGGATTTTGGGGTGTGATGGGTCAGGGGCCTCAAGTAATGTTATTGCTGGTTTAGACTGGATATTGAAAAATGGTAAAAAACCTGCAGTTGTAAATATGTCTTTAGGTGGGGCGACAAGTTCTTCTTTAGATAGTGCAGTGGAAAATTTATATAATAATGGTTATGTTATGGTCGTAGCCGCTGGCAATTCAAATACAGATGCATGTACATCTTCTCCAGCAAGAGTAAGTAAGGCCATTACAGTGGCTGCTACAGATAATACCGATACTCGGGCAAGCTATTCTAATTATGGAAGCTGTGTTGATATTTTTGCACCGGGTAGCCAAATTAATTCTTCTTGGACTGGAAGTAATACAGCTACCAAGATATTAAATGGTACTTCAATGGCAACCCCGCATGTTGCTGGTGTAGTTGCTGAAATGCTTCAAAGTACACCTACGGCTTCACCTCAAACGATCTCTACCAATCTTTTAAATCAAGCGAGCAGTAACGTAGTAAAAAACCCTTCAGGTAGCCCAAACCGCTTGTTATATAAATCTCCTTAATAAAAATATAATTTTCTAAGATTGAAAAGGTCCCGAAGGACCTTTTTTTAAATTTTTGCATGTGTACCATACTTGTCAATCATGATTGAACTGGCTTCATTTAAACCACGTACAGTAACTTGTATGCCATTCTTTTGGAACTTTTCTACTGCTGAATCAAGCATTGCAACCGAAGTGACATCCCATATATGTGAATGGGTTAAATCAATAATGACTTCTTTTACATCTTCTTTAAAGTTAAAGCCTTGCATGAATCTATCTGAAGAACTAAAAAATATTTGTCCTCTTAAATCATATAAACGAGCGTTGCCTTCTAATGAAGTTATTACCTGTATATCATTTTCAAGTTTATTGGCTAAGAAAAGCGCGGAAAGTAGTACACCCGTCAATACGCCTAATGCTAGATTGTGAGTAGCTACGACTACAACAACCGTTGCAATCATAACGGTATTGCTACTTTTAGGATTAGTTTTAAATTGGGTAAGTGAACGCCACTCAAAAGTACTTATTGATACCATAATCATGACAGCAACAAGCGCAGCCATGGGGATAAATTTTAACCAATCACTTAAAAATACTACTAAAATCAGCAAGAATATGCCTGCGCATAAAGTAGATAAGCGTGTGCGACCACCTGATTTAACATTAATCATTGATTGTCCAATCATGGCACATCCAGCCATCCCACCCATAAAACCCGAGGCAATATTGGCAATACCTTGACCTTTACATTCCTTAAATTTATTACTCGGGCTGTCCGTCATTTCATCAACAATTGTGGCTGTCATCATTGACTCAAGTAAGCCAACTGCAGCTAACGCCAATGAATAAGGAAGAATGATAAGAAGTGTATCTAAATTAAGAGGAATATCCGGAATTAAAAAAATAGGTAGAGTATTTGGTAGTGCTCCCATATCGCCAACTGTTCGCACATCAAGGCCCAAAAAGATAGCAAGTAATGTGACTATAACAATACATATAAGGGGAGATGGAAAAATTTTTCCAAGCTTCGGTACATAAGGGAATAGATAAATAATTGCTAAACCAATAGCGACTAATAGATAGACGTACCAAGTTACATTGACTAGTTCTGGAAGCTGGGCCATAAAAATGAGTATGGCGAGAGCATTTACAAAACCAATTACAACCGATTTAGAGACGAAGCGCATGAGCTTAGCAAGCTTAAGATATCCTACTATAATTTGTATGACGCCCGTCAAAATAGTAGCTGCGAATAAATACTGAAGACCATGTTCTTTCACTAGGGTCGTCATGACTAAGGCCATAGCACCCGTTGCTGCCGAAATCATGGCAGGACGGCCACCTACAAAAGAAATAATAACCGCAATACAAAAAGACGCATATAAACCGATTTGGGGATCTACACCTGCAATAATTGAAAAGGCAATCGCCTCTGGAATTAAAGCCAGACCAACAACAAGCCCAGAAAGAATATCTGCACGGACATTAGAGAACCATTGTTCTCGAAGATTCGTTAACATGGAAATAGCCTAGAATTTTAAATTTTAGAAAGGCTAGTGATGTGATATACCAACACACAAGCGACTACACCACATCACTAGACAGTGATGAGTTATTTACAAAGGAGAAGGGTAAATAAACTTAAGGTGGCGTAAGTGTCATGGATAATGAAAATTTGAAGTTTTAAAGAGGTACGAAGGATAACATAAGTTTCTAGGGGGAGCCATTTAAGCTTGCTACTTTCACTTATTAGGCATCTAACTATTTTATGATTTGTTCATTTCTGCTTTAGGCAGAGACGTAAATTCATTTAATGGCATATCTAAGAAAAAGTCAGGAGCGTCAGTGTGTTTGCAATTTAACCAATCTTTTCTAAGATGGTCAGGTATTACAATAATTGAACGTTTTTCATCGTCAGGTTTATGAAACTGCTTCATAAAAGAATGTCGATCTGCATTGATTGTTAATAGTGACATTGTTCTAACTTTCTGCTCATCAATTATGGTTTCTTCATAAATTGCTGCAAGCGTAAATGGCTTTCCATCTTGACGAAAGATGCCATACCAATGTGCTTTACCATTGATATATTTCGGTTCATAAATAGCTTCAACAGGAATTAGGCCAAATTGATCATTTGACCAGGCATGTTTAAATGAACGTTTGTGATCAACCGTTTCAGTTCTTGCATTATAAGTTGCATATTTAAATGAAACTTCTTTCGCATATGGTGGCAACATTCCAAATTTAACTTTTCGCCATTCCCATTCATTTTGATGAGATAAGATTATTGGGCAATCATCACTTGGATAGACATCTGATTTGTAATCAAAGGTGGGTTCAAGTAAGTCTAATTGAGAAGAATGCTCTCTCTTAAGGGGTTTAAAATTTGCACACATAACGAAATTCGATTTGTAAGGATACTTAACCTTTAGCTTGGATCTTTTAACTATGTGATATGTATATTTTTATAGATTGAATTGTCTATTTGAGTATTAAATTTTACTTTTCAATTACTTTGTTAAAGCTTTCTTTCAAATTATTTATCATTAAAAATGAGATCAATGATTTATAAGGCAACTTATAAGATATTCATTTGTTTTGAATAGCTACTTTTATGCAACAGAGCCTTGCAGAAATTTGGATTTTAATAAATGAGCTAATCATCATAATACAAAAGATATAGAGAACGTATACAAACCAATGTTTCCAGCGGTTTAAGTAACTCTTTAGAAAACTTTATAAGGTGGAACTATGAATAAACATTTATTAGCAAAAATCACTCTTTTAGGTGCTGCACAACTATTTACGTTTCATACGGCATTTGCAGATATACCTCTGACACCTGCTCAATTCGCAAAATCGAAAACAGAAAATTTTGATAAAAAAGTGATTCTGTCCAACTTAAATAAACCACATGCTTTGTTATGGGGACCAGATAATCAAATTTGGTTAACCGAACGTGCAACTGGCAAAATTTTAAGAGTAAATCCTGAATCTGGTAGCGCAAAAACAGTATTTCAGGTTCCTGAAATTGTGAGTGATGCTGATGGGCAAAATGGTTTGTTAGGCTTTGCTTTTCATCCTGACTTTAAACATAACCCTTATATCTATATTTCAGGCACTTTTAAAAATCCAAAATCTACAGATAAAGAGTTACCTAATCAGACGATTATTCGTAGATATACCTATAACAAAACTACAGATACATTTGAAAAGCCTATTGATTTGATTGCAGGTTTACCGTCATCGAAAGACCATCAGTCTGGTCGTCTCGTCATTGGTTCAGACCAAAAAATCTACTATACGATTGGTGACCAAGGCCGTAATCAGTTAGCTTATCTGTTCTTACCAAATCAGGCACAGCATACTCCGACTCAGCAAGAGCTCAATAGTAAAGACTACCATACATATATGGGTAAAGTATTACGCTTAAATCTGGACGGCAGTATTCCTAAAGACAACCCAAGCTTTAACGGAGTAGTGAGTCATATCTACACTTTAGGGCACCGTAATCCACAAGGTTTAGCATTTGCTCCAAATGGAAAGCTTTTACAATCTGAGCAAGGGCCAAATTCTGATGATGAAATTAACCTTATATTAAAAGGTGGTAACTATGGCTGGCCAAATGTAGCTGGTTATAAAGATGACAGTGGTTATGCCTATGCAAACTATTCGGCAGCAACCAATAAATCACAAATTAAAGATTTAGCTCAAAACGGGATAAAAGTAGCAACAGGTGTTCCTGTGACTAAAGAGTCTGAATGGACTGGTAAAAACTTTGTGCCGCCTTTGAAAACTTTATATACGGTACAAGATACCTATAACTATAATGACCCTACTTGTGGTGAGATGGCATATATTTGCTGGCCAACGGTTGCTCCGTCATCGGCATATGTATATACGGGAGGCAAAAAAGCGATTCCAGGGTGGGAAAATACATTATTGGTCCCATCTTTAAAACGTGGGGTGATTTTCCGTATTAAATTGGATCCGACATATAGCACGACTTTGGATGATGCTATCCCAATGTTTAAAAGTAATAACCGTTATCGTGATGTCATCGCTAGTCCAGAAGGTAATACCTTATATGTGCTGACTGATACAGCGGGGAATGTACAAAAAGATGATGGTTCAGTCACTCATACTTTAGAGAATCCCGGTTCTCTCATTAAATTTACATATAACGGTAAGTAACTTATTTCAAAAAACCCAGCTATATAGCTGGGTTTTTTATGTAAAGGTTTAGATTTATTCAGTTACGACCAATACTGGCACATGAATTTCTCCTAAGAGTGCTTGAGTTACACTTCCTAAGAAGAACTTTTTAAAACCTTTTCGCCCATGAGAACCAATCACTAATAAATCAGCTTTTAGCTCAGTTGCTGCTTTGATGATTTCTGTATGAATTGTTTGACCTTCAACAATTTTGGTTTCAACAGAAATTCCATGTTGGCTAAATTGTTCTTTAGCTTGATCTAAAATGCTCTGAATCGAAGCTCTCGCTTTATTAAAATAATCTTGCGCAATTTCTGTACTATCAATAATTTCAACTGAAATAAATGGATCAATAGTGAGCGCATATACCAAAGTAACTTTACTACTAAAGGCTTTAGCAAGACTTGCAGCATGATTAACAGCAATAAGTGAAGTAGGAGAACCATCGACCGGAACTAAAATATGGTGATAACTCATATATTGCTCCTTATTGTCTTGTGACAATATTTATTGTTGAAGAACCTAAACTTGTTATCGTTATGGTTATATTATCGCCAATTTTATAATTTTTATTGTTTGTTTTTAGTGTGTAAGGTAAATGATTAATTCATAGAATAGTGACTTTCTAGATAAGCCTGACCCTGTTTAAGAATAGAGATCACCTGATTAGCATCAATAGCTGATTCAAATAAAAAACCTTGCCCTATGTTGTATCCAAATTGAAGAAGTAATTCTTCTTGTTCTGGTGTTTCAATACCTTCTGCAATTAATCCGAGTGAGAGATTTGGAGCAAGTAAGCCAATTGCCTGAACAATTGCATAAATGGATGGATCATGTTGCATCTTTTGTATAAAGCTACAATCAACTTTTAAGCAATCAATTGGATAGTCTCTTATATGTGTTAAAGAAGAGAAACCTGTTCCGAAGTCATCTAAAGCAATGCGTACCCCATGTTGTTTTAGTTTATTGAGTGCGCGAATAACATATTCAGAACCACGGTCACCCAGCATATGTTCAGTAACTTCTATTTCAATTAAATGGGTAGGAATTTCAAGTTGATTAATCTTTTTTAATAAACGTTCAGCATAGTTATCTCTTAAAAACTCAACCGGTGCGGCATTTAGAGAAACAGGAAGCGGCTCAAAACCTAACTTTATCCATTTAGCAATATCATGCAAAACTTGTTGTTGCATGATTTCACCAATTTTACTGGCTAAATCGTAGTCTTTAAAAGCTTCAGCAATCTGAGAAGGCAAACCTCTTTGGGCCGAAGTCGTATGCCAGCGGAGTAATGCTTCAAAGCCCACTACAGCATGAGTTTTTAGATCGACTTTGGGTTGATAGTAGGGCTGAATGGTATGATGACGAATAAGCTGGCGAGCAATGTTGAGTTGAGAGGCGATTGCCTCGGTTAACTGCATCATACTTGGGTTATACATACGTATGCCGCCACGACCACGGGCTTTTAAGTCATGTAATGCCATATCGGCACAACTTAATAAGCTCGATTGATCAACTGCATCTTGAGGATAAATGGCGCAGCCGATGCTCATGCCGCCGTTGAGCACATTCCCAGCATATGTAATGGGTTGATTGAGTTGTTGAAGCAATACTTCAGCAAGTTCACGAACATCATTCTCATTTTCTAAATGGCTAACAATAACTGCAAACTCATCACCACCTAATCTGGCAACTGAACATCTTTCAGGATCTACGCACTGATTAAAACGTTTAGAAAGTATTTTTAATAAGTGGTCACCAGCACTATGACCTATAGTGTCATTAATATGCTTGAAATGATCTAGATCAATTAAAAGTAGCCCTACACTAGTTTGGGTTTCTCTTGAGTAGGCTAGGGTGCGTTTTAGTTGTAGCTTAAATGAACGTCTATTAAATAATCCTGTGAGTTCATCTCTCTCGCTAATATCTCTTAGACGGTTTTCGGTAAGATACTGTTGAGTGACATTTCGCGAAACACACAATATCTGAATAATTTCGCCGTTTGTATGTTGAATTGGGGTAAGCATGTTATCCCAATATTCTGGATTTTGATTTGGTAAGCAACTCATGCCAGCGAATCGGGCCACTTTACCCTGTAAGGCTTTTTTTAAGGCAACTCTTCCGCGTTTACGAATATGGGGTGGTAAAAGATCTAACCATCGCATACCGAATTTTTTTTCATCTACAGGTATACCTAATGCAAGGCATCCTGATTTATTCATATGAGATACAGTGCCATCTGTATTTAAAACCTTAATACAATCGACACTGATATCGAGCATTTGATTTTGTATATCGATATCTTTTCGTAAGCTTTGCTGCTCTTGTATATCTTGGTCAATATCAAGAAAACTAATAAACCATTCATTTTCTTGAGAAGATTCATGGTATTTTGACAATTGAATAGAAATTTTACACCATCGATAATAATGGGTTTTATGCAAAAGACGGCATTTAAATTCAATTCTTGATCGGAGTCGTATCGCATCTAACCAGTTGTTTTTAACTTCTTCTAAATCGGCAGGGTACACGAAATCTAGCCATTGTTGAAACAATGGAGGAGAAGTATCGCGCCAGTACTTTGTACACTCCGTATTGCAGTATAAAATTAAGCCTTTTTCATCACTGACCCAAGTCGGTAAAGGAAACTGCTCAACAATAAAATGCTTTTGGGTAGTGTTCGACATTGAAGTCATAACATGCCTAAAACTGCTGAAGAGTTAAACTATTTATAAACTGTATTGTAATAGTTGTGTCGTCACCACAAAAGCTATAAAAAATTAATATTTGATGTTTTTTTCGTCTCGAATAAAGGTTTTTTTAAAATAAAAATTTTATTAATCATCTATGCATATGTTATTTATTAACTTTTAATCTCCTAAAGATTATGAAATGTAGAATTTTAACTTGAAAAAATTATGCGTATTTTTGTAAAAAACTTGTTAAAACAGTTGTTTATACAATTCAAATAGAGTTTTTTATAAAAAACTCATACATCAAAAACATTTTAACTCGTGAAGAGTTAATTAATTTAAATATGTATGAGAAAAAATTTATAAAGTAAAAGCATTTAAGTTATTAGAGGTTAATACAATAAATACTATTAACTTTACAAAAGTGATATAAAGTAAGGTCTTATATTATCGTAGAATTCTTTTCATCAAAAAGGATATATAATTCCTTTTTGTGCATTTTATAGCCTACATTTTCCCCAAGATGTAGGTTTTTTTTATGTCAAAATTTTATTATTTTAATTTTATTTAACTTATTAAACTATAAATAAAAAAAGCCATGGAGGCTTTTTATACGGTTTCCGGTTTTTTCAACTGTTGTTGAATGTAGAGGTTCATATAATACTGCTCTATATAATCGTCAGCATAATTGTTAGCTAATGTCTTAGTAGCTACCTGTTCATGCTTGCTGTAACAGTTAGTTTCTAAATCTTTTTCAAGTACCCACCATTGACGGTTAATACGACGTACTTGAAACTTATCACTCTTATATTTTCTTTTAGCCATTTTTTCCTAAAATTACGTTAGAGATATTAAGAGAGAGTTTCTACTGGAGTTGAAGGAACAAGTCAACAAGCATAGTGTTTAATTGATTACTTTATGAAGTCTATATTCCTGTAAACATAAGAGAAAATAATAAAAAAGCTCTCATGAGAGAGCTTGAGAATTAATCGTTTTAAAATGTTGAAAACAACAATTATCGAGAAAGATTTTTTAAAAGCAATTTTAAGCTTTCCATCATTTTTTCTAGTTGAAGAGGGGTGATACCTTCGAATGATTGTTCAAGTACTACACTCGTTAGATCATTAATTTTATTAATCATTTCTGTACCACGTTCGGTAAGATATACACGTGTAATACGACCATCTGATTGACAAGAATAGGTTTCAACTAAGCCTTCATCTTTTAAGCGATAAACAATTTTAGTGGTAGTCGACATTTTTGAAATAATCATATCAGATAGCTCTGATACGCTAGCGTGAGGTTTACTACTTAGCGCAAGCATAATACGACGACGTGAATTATCTAGGCCATATTTTTTGAGGGCATTATCAATATTTTGTACATATTGAGCATGGACCTGAGTAATCCAATAATATGGAAAATCTTCAAGAGTGAAAGATTCTGTTGTAGGTAAAAAACGCGCATACTTCTTTGTCATTGACTTTTCCCCATACCTTGGTGGATCGCATTTTATGAAACTTATTTTAATAGTGGAAAAATATAGTTTCACTAAGCAAGTTATATCAGGACTTTAAGTCATGAGCAAAATTTATATTGTTTGATTAACAAGGACAAACTATAAATTTTCCTCTTCTAATAAAACTTATTCCTTACCGTTTATTTGAACTTGGCTACTCGCTTGGTCGTAAAATGAACGATATTTGTTAGCATGAGAATCGTAGAAAAAAAAACTCGTTTTGAACGTGACATTTCTATCAAAATTTTTTGTCTACAAAGTCATAACTTAAAAAAATAAATCCATTCAATAGGTAAATATTTAAATTAATCATATGTTTAATTAATTTTTTGGAGATAAAAATTTACCATACATTTAACATGATTGATCAAATATTAGAGAAAATTAACTAATAAATGGATTTATACTATTGAATTTACTAAATTTTTAAATATTAATTTTACTGTTCAAAAGAATCATGATTTACGAAGTATTTTAATTAAGGAATTGTTTAATTGTTAATCTTTTGAATTGTATGTTAATTGTTATTTTTTGTTTATTTTAATATAGTGCATTTTCAAATAACGATAGATAAATTCTTCTGGATTAATGATGAAAAATTACTAATTACTTCTATGGTAGCTTTAACGATAGGGTTAAATGGCTGTGCAAGCATCATTACAGGTTCTTCACAAACACTTACTTTTACAAGTGTGCCTGAGTCAGCAACTATTGAGATTAAAAATCGTAATGGGGTAAAAGTCCATACGGGGCAAACACCTGCTACCGTTAGCTTAAAAAAAGTGCCGGTTATTTCAAACCAGAAAGTTATCAAGTATCTTTCAGTAAACCTGGTTATCAAACTAAAACGGTAGAAGTTACAGGTACTCTTAGTGGCTGGTATTTAGGTAATATTATTTTTGGCGGTTTAGTTGGGCTTTTAATTGTGGATCCAGCTACTGGAGCAATGTATAAGTTGGCACCAAAAGATATAAATACAGTATTAGAAGCTCAAAATTTAGTAGGAGAAGCTAAGCAAAAGCCCACGCTAACAGTGATGCTGGCTCAAGATATTCCTGAGCAAATGATGGCCCGTGCAGTACAAATTAATAAATAAAAAATAGTAATAAAAAAGGGAGAATTTATATTCTCCCTTTTTTAAATTATGAGTTTGTTAATAATTTTTCTTCTTGATTCTTTTTAATGATGGCATAACTTACTCCCGTTACGATACTTCCAGCCGCAATTGCTGCAAGATACAACCACGCATGATTGATTGCATTTGGGATCAGTAGTACAAATACACCGCCGTGTGGAGTCACAAGCTCACAGTGAAATAAAGCAACTAATGCACCAGTTACTGCGCCACCTAGAATACAGGTTGGAATAACGCGCATTGGATCTTTTGCTGCAAATGGAATTGCACCTTCTGAAATAAAGCATAAACCAAGCACAAACGCAGCTTTACCTGCATCTTTTTCACCAGTACTAAATTTATTTCTAGCGAGGAAGGTTGCAATTGCCATCCCAATTGCAGGAACCATACCGCCTGCCATCGTGGCTGCCATTGGCATATAGGTATTGGTGGTAAGTAGTCCGACTGTAAAAGCATAAGCAGCTTTATTGATTGGTCCGCCCAAATCAATACACATCATACTTGCCAGAATAATTCCCATTAATACAGCATTTGTTGTGCCCATGTTGTTGAGGAAATCTTTCATTAACTCAAAAATATGCGCTACAGGTTGACCTACCACATAGAACATAATCAGTCCAACAGATAATGTTCCTAATAATGGAATAATCAAAATGGGCTTAAGGGACTCTAAGCTAGTTGGGAGCTTAACTTTTTTTGCAATAAATAACGCGATATAACCTGCCAGGAAGCCAGAAACAATACCGCCTAAAAACCCTGCTTGTAACTGTGCTGCCAATAAACCCCCGATTAAACCTGGTGCAAGACCAGGGCGATCTGCAATGGAATATGCAATATAACCCGACAGCATGGGTACCATGAGGGTAAATGCTGCTGCGCCAATCTGTTTTAATATGGCTGGCAGACTACCAGCTTGTTCCGCTGCATTTAGGCCAAAACATAAAGAAAGTGCAATTAGCAAGCCACCCGCAACCACCATAGGCAGCATATAAGAAACACCAGTTAATAAGTGTTTATATACACCAACTTTTTCAGTTTTATCCTTATTTTCCGTTGTTGCTTGCTGTTTACCTTGTTCTAAAACCTGAGCATTAGCAATTGCCTCAGCAAAAGCCTTGTCGGTTTGTTTTAAAGCAAAACCAGTGCTACATCTATAGACACGTTTACCTACAAAGCGGTCAGTGTTGACTTCAATGTCAGTAGCAAGAATAACAATATCGGCATCAGCAATCGCTTGAGGTGATAAAATATTCTTCGCACCTACAGAACCTTGAGTTTCTACATCGATTTGATACCCAAGTCTTTCTGCACCTTGTTGTAACGCTTCAGCTGCCATAAATGTATGGGCAACTCCAGTTGGGCAAGCAGTAATGGCAACAAAATGAGTTGCGGTATTTGAAGCTTGCTTAGGTTTTTGTTCCCACTCATTTGCTGGTTTTGAGTGTTCAAGTGCCGTTAAAAGTGCTTTGTCTGCATCATCTTTAATATCTTCAATAGAAACTAAAGATAAAGCGTTTTGACCAAAAATATTTAGATTTTTAGGTTGCTGTCCAATAATAATGACATGATCAAAATGATCGCTTGATTCAAACTCATCGAGTGAAATGACACTATGTTTATAGCCGTGTTGGGTTGCGACTAAAGCAAGTTTACGAGCCAAGATTAAAGCATTGACTTGCTGTTGCGGACTATTAGTGACAAATAATAAATGTTTAGCAGTTTGCATCAGATTCACTCAATGAATTGATAATAGTTTGTGCTTTTAATTGGTTTAGAACCTCAGAAGTAGGGATTCGAAAACCAATTTGTGTTACAGCATGGCTTGCAATGGCTGTCGCAGTTTTTAAGGTCTCTTCAGGAGGCATTTGGTTAACAAGTCCATGGATCATGCCGGCTAAGAGTGAATCACCAGCGCCTACTGTACTTTTTACGATAACTTTTGGTGCTTGAGCATGTAAGGGATGAGTGGCGTGTAACCAATTTACGCCATCTTCACCCATTGAGATAACCACATGCTCAATATTGGTTAAGCTATCAAAAAGTTTTCTTTGTTCAGCATAGCTTGTTGCAGGACGTTGATAACTTTCAACCAACTCATCGGTATTCGGTTTGATCATCCAAGGTTGACACTCAATTGCAGCAACCAATGCTTTACCACTGGTATCTAGGACAACTTTCTTATTATTTTTTTTGATCAGTTGAATAAGTTGTTGTAACTCATCAATACTAAAACCTTGCGGGAGGCTACCAGCTATTGCAACAACCTCGACTTGTGGTAACAGAGCTTCAATCTTATTAAATAGCCTTTGTTTGTCTGTTTCAGAAACAAAGAAACCTTTGCCATTTAAATCTGTCATCCGCCCAGAATGCTCAGCAATTTTTATATTTTGACGTGTTTCACCATCAATATAAATAAACTCAGGTTGAAATTGAGCTTGTGCAAAATGTGTATCGAAAATTTGTCGATTATGCTCACCTAAAAAGCCGGTTACGATTACATCGTGACCTAAGTCTTTTAATACTTGAGCAACATTAAGGCCTTTGCCAGCCGCATGAATTTCTACCGACTCTTGTCGGTTCACTTCTCCTACTAATAACTCATTCAGTTGAATGGTTACATCAATTGCAGGGTTTAAAGTAATTGTTAAAATTTTAGCCATTACTATTCCCAATCTTATAAGTCTTGTTCAGATAGCTGGCGCACAGCAGGGGCGCTATCGCATAGTAAAGCTTGTTGCGCAAGCTTTTGAGCATGGCTATAGCTTAGTGTACGGATTTGAGCTTTTACTAAAGGAATGCTATTTGGGGACATACTCAGTTCGTCTACGCCTAATCCCATGAGAATAGGTACAGCTTTAGGGTCTGCTGCAAGCTCACCACAGATTCCTACCCATTTGCCATGTTTGTGAGCAGCTTTCACTGTTTGATCAATCAAATTAAGAATACTTGGATGTAATCCGTCTGCTTCCGCTGAGAGTATTGGGTGGCCTCGGTCAATCGCTAAAGTATATTGGGTCAGGTCATTTGTACCGATACTGAAAAAGTCGACTTCTTGTGCAAGAACCGGTGCAAGTAAAGCAGCAGACGGAACCTCAATCATAATGCCAACTTGTAAATTGTCACATGGATGTTGGGCTCTTACTTCGTCAAGAATTGCTTTGGCTGCACGCCATTCTTCAACGCGTCCAATCATAGGGAACATAATTCGTAACGGACGATTATCAGATGCTTTTAGTAGAGCGGTTAATTGCTGTTTTAAAAGCTCAGGGCGTCTTAAAGTTAAACGGATTCCTCTTAAACCTAAGAATGGGTTTTCTTCTTCAGCAATTGGTAAGTAAGGTAAAGGTTTATCACCACCTACATCTAATGTACGTACCACAAGCGGGCGACCTGCAAGTGCATCTAATACAACTCGGTAATCAGCTTCTTGAACAGCCTCGTTAGGTGCACTGCTATGAGACATAAAAACAAGTTCGGTTCTAAGTAGGCCAATTGCTTCAGCACCACATTCTACTGCTTGTGCTGTCGCTTGAACTTTACCCAAATTGGCTGCAATTTCGATTTGGTGTTGATCTAAGGTAATTGCTGGCTCGTGGCTATGACGTTCAGCTTCTTCACGAATTTGACGCTGTTGCTCGCGCTCTTGCTTGGCTTGTTCGATTTGTGCCGCATCTGGATCTAAAACAAAAGTTCCCGTATCACCATTAATAAGTAAAGTGCTTTTCGGATCAATTTCTAGGACTTGTTCACCAGCACCAACAATAGCTGGAATGCCTAAAGCACGTGCGACAATTGCACTATGCGCACTTGCACCGCCTATAGCAGTTAGAATACCTGCGACACGGTCTTTGTTGAGACGAGCGACATCACTTGGCCCCACGTCATGCATGATTAGAATATAAGGCTCTTTAGGCTCTTCAATAACCACTTCACCACATAATTGGGTTAAAACTCTGTCACCAATGTCACGTAGATCTGTTGCGCGTTCAGCGAGTAAACGATCTGGTAATGCTTCCTGTGCTTTAGCTGCAGCTTCAATATGTTCATGCCATGCAGCTGGTGCTGATAAATTTTGATAAATTTTTTGATATACACCATTAATTAAATCAGGATCATCAAGCATTTCTAGGTGAGCTCGAAAGATTTGTTTAATTTCAGAAGCATCGGCTTTGGCTATGACTTGGTGAATATTGTTTTTTACTGCATGTAGGGCAATATCTAAATTTTCTTTCTCGACTTTTACGCCTGAACCCATACGTTCATATTGATAAACCTTTGGTTTAATCACATGGACAGGTCCAAAAGCTAAGCCACTTGATGCTGCAATTCCCGTATTGTTACCCAATGTCGTAGCATTTGATATTGCCGTTTGGGCAGGGAGCTGGTCAGGTATTTCACTGGTTACAGGTAGCGCTTCAACTTCTTCACCTAAGCCTTGCTGCACTGCCAAAATAACTTGATCTAAAGCCTCTACGGCATCGGTTTCTGGCTCAGCGATAAAACGTAGAGTTTGGCCACGCTTACAACCTAATGCTAAAAGACGAGTTAAACTTTTGGCAGAAACAAAGCTACCATCGTCTACTGCAACTTGAATATCGCCTTGAAAGGTTTTTGTAAGATTGACAAGGTGCGTGGCTGGTCGGGCATGTAAGCCGTGTGCATTTGCCAGTACTACTGAACGTTGAGGCCAGTCCGGAACAACGTCAGCTCCAATAATTTTTGCAATTTCGTTTGGTGTTTGAGTTTTATCTAGCTCGGCAACTTGCTCAGGGTTAAATAAAATATCAATTAAACGATTAAATCTTTCATTATCGAGTTGGTCATTGGCTGCTATACAAACGAGGGTGTTCAGCTTTTTACCATTTAGCTCTAAAGCCTGTGATGGTTTAGTAATGCTAATAGCTGGTTGCTGAACAAAGTGATTGCTAGAAATGGACCAGATTTGATCTTGCAGTTGAATGGCTTGTTCTGGATCAAGTGAACTTAGAAAACCACATTTTACAAAATTATGTTTTTTGAGCGTTTGAGAAGCTGCCCAAAATAAATCTTCGATATCTTGTGCGTCGATTTCGGTTTGAATAAGATTTTCATGAAGCGCTAAAGATAATGGCTGAGCTTGTAGTAATTCGATAATCTGCTCAGGTTTAGAAGCATTCTTTACCTGTTCACTGACGTCATGCATTAATGCACGAGTAAGAATTTGCAAAACTTGCAAATGTTCATCAGATTTTGCTGCAATCACTACAGCTAAATAAATTTTATTTTCTCCATCCCAGATCACACCTTCGGGGAAATGGGCTAAGCGAATCCCTGTTTTTAAAATATATTCACGTGATTGAGGAGTACCGTGAGGAATGGCAATGCCTTGGCCTAAATAAGTCGCGCTTTGTTGTTCACGATTGATGAGTCCCGTTATATATTCAGGCGTAACTAACCCATCTTTTTCTAATATATCTACTAGACACTTTAATGCATGTGTTTTATCAACAGCATGTTGATTCATATGAATATGTTGAGGCTCTAGTGCTAGCATAATTATCCTTGAACAATTTCTTTGGCTTTAGCTAAAACAGAAAAAAAGAAGCTGTTTGCATTAAACAAGTAAATATACCTGTTTTTTGACAACAGCTTCAGATGAATTACCTTAGCAGAACTTTAACGGTATATCGACGCATTTAAGTAAAAAGCTGCTCGTTTTTAATACAAAAAAACCTCTAAGCCGGATTACTGACTTAGAGGCGAAAATAAAAGCAGTGATCAATGTTTAATTTCTTGTTCTAAAATAGACCAAAGTTTTTGATGTGATTTTTTAAATAACAGCATATGGCCAATTGATTTATAGCCAAAATCTTTTGGGCTAAGCTCAATCATTTTTTTATTTGCATTTGGATATAAACTTAATAATTCTTGTACATTACGTTTGGTTGCAATCTCATCATCATCAGCCCAAATAGCAGTAATTGGACATTGAATATCTGAATGAAAATCATGAAAAATTGTCTTGCCTATGGCGTTTTTTACATATCCGGGACGGCTACAAAACTCTCGCCATTGTTGAGCAACTTTTTTAGGTAGGTTTTCTCCCATACCAATGAATTGAGTTGCTCCATAACCTTTAACAAGACTAGAAATAGGGAAGATAAGATTAAACATAACTGGCGCTAAAACCTTGGTTTTTCCTTTAAGGCCTTTAATATGTCCAGTTGAACCTGCAACCGTTATCACTTTTGCGACTTTATTATAGTTAGGTACGACTCCTAGTAGTTGTCCGCCAGCACTATGTCCAATAAGAATAACTTGATTTGCTTTCGTTTTTATTAATAAAGCATCAATTGCAGCAGGAATATCAAGTGTTCCCCAGTCGGTAATACTTGCGGTACTTTGTTTTAAGGCTCCATGTAGGGACTCGCCAATACCACGGAAGTCAAAACTCAATACATCATAGCCTTGTTGGCTTAACCATGTTGCGAAAGAGTGATAAAAGTTTTTAGTTATACCTGTTGCTGGGCAAATCAGGATAGGGTACTCAGCTTTCTTTTCTTGAGCAGGATAAAATTGAGCTGCAAGCTGATAACCATCTTTACAGGTTATCCAAAAAGATTCAAAAGTCTTATCCATAGATTTAAAGTTAATTGGCTAATCATTTATCTTAATGTACATGAGTTCTGAAAAGGTACTTGATTAAAATGTGACTATAAAGTCAAGATTTATGTTATATAGCTCATCAAATCTTAATAAAACGAATAATGGAAATTATGGATTTATCAAAAGCTGTACAGCTGGCTATTGTCTTTAGTGGCGTCTTTTTATGGATAGGAATGTTAACTGGAGTATGGAAATATTGGCAAATTCGCCGTTCCAAATTAAGCCGCGCACATTATTATGTAGATATTGCACATAGAAGCAGTTTGCTTTATGCAGCAGCCACACTTATTCTGGCTGTATTGAGCTATTTCACGATTTTAAATGAAGATATTGCTTTATGATGTGTATTGGCAAATATACTGTTTTTTAGTTTCTCAATTTTAGTTTATATCATCCACGGATTTTTGCAGGATACGACCAATCAGTTTAAACAACCTCATAGGTTAGGGCATTTCAGTTTACCTACATGGTTGATGACGTTTATGATGTTCGCTTTAATTATTACTGAGCTATTAGCAACTGCTATTTTAGTGATGGGGACAATTTTATTGTTTTTAAGCAAATAAAAATGGATGATCGCTCATCCATTTTTAGAATTCTTATTTCTGTTGACTAAGTCGTCTTTTAGCTAATTTTCGCATTTTGTGGTCGACAAAGGCCCATACACAAAATACAAAAGAAACAACCATGGCATACATAAAGTATTCGGGTTTCAGATTCCCTTTAATCATACCTTGAAACAGTAAAGTCAGCATAAGAGCAAGCGTCGTTACTCCATAAACAACTGAATCTTTGCTGTTCAGAGTGTTAATGAAGACTTGTTTGTTGAAATGTAATGATAACATCTCCATCCCTCCTTGTGGTTGCGCTAAAACCGAATGTTTTAGTCAAGAATAAGTTTAATGTTGTACTTGTATTTTTAGCTTAATTCAATAGTCAATAGAAAATTTTTTGAACAGTTTTATAAAAACTTCTATGTTTATAAATGGTTAAGGTATTAAAAAAGTAAATATTAAACATTTTTGTATAAAATAATTACTTTTTTAGAAAAGAGAAATTATTTAAATGAAAAGTGTAATAATTTCTCTGTTCTTTAAATTTGCTTTAGCTACTTTGTTTTTTTAAAAAAACATCAATAGCGTGTTGAGCAATTTCAGCATCTTCAAAAGATTGAACACCTGAAACACCAATCGCGCCTAAAATCTGGCCTTCATAAATAATCGCTTTTCCGCCTTCTAGCATACCTTTAGCACTTGGCATACTCAAGAAACCAAGACGACCATTTTGAAGAAGCTCTTCGTAAAATTTTGAAGGACGACCGCTCATTGATGAGCATTTAGCTTTTTCTAAGCAAAGATGTGTGGTGAGAGGAGAAGCGCCATCTAGACGTTTCATAAGTAATAAAGAGCTTGTTTCATCAACAATGGCTATACTGACTTTAAAGTTGTGTTCAATTGCATATTTCTGAGCTTCTTCCATTAAAAACTCAGCATCTGCTAATGTTAAATAATATTTACTTTTCATTTATGCTCTTCTTTCCTGAGTAAGCTAAAAATTATTTTAGTGTAATATTACAGTAAAAATTAATTATATCTATAGTTGAATTGTCACTAAATGCTGATGTTAGAAATAAAATGCTGGTTGGGTAAACGCAGCATTTTATTCAATATATAAAATCATGTTTGGGTAAAACTCGATTTCAAAAAAACATCAGATTAAATGCTTTTATGTTTAACTTTGTCGATAAGAGTAGTCACTACAAGAACAACTAAAGATGGGATCAACCATGCCAAGTTTTGTTCATTTAACGGTAAGTGTTGAAGGAAATTAGGCAGGTAATCACCAAAGCCTGCAACCTTAAGCCCGTCAATAATTCCGAAAATTAAAGCAATGCTTGTTACTGAACCGACAATAAAAGATGGTTTATGCCAAAATTTCCAGAAGAAACTGAGCATAATAACTACAATTGCAGGTGGATAAATTGCACTTAAAACTGGTACTGATACGGCAATTAGCTTAGTCAATCCAAGGTTGGAAATAATGAAAGAAAAACCAACTAAGATGAAAACTAAAAGCTTATATGGCAACTTAGTAAGTTGAGCGAAATATTCAGCACATGCACAAGTTAAACCAATTGCAGTAACCATACATGCTAAGAAAATGAGACCTGTTAAGAAGAGTGAACCCATATTCCCAAAAGCATGTTGAACATATGCATGTAGGATTACAGCACCATTTGCTGCATTAGGAGCGACTTCATGACTACCCAAACCTAATTTAAATAAGCTTAAGTAAACTAAAGTAAGTCCTACACCAGAAATAAGGCTGGCAATAATTGCATACTTGGTTACTAGCTTGTTGTCAGTAACACCACGCGAATAGATCGCTTGAATAATGACGATACCAAATACTAAGGCACCTAAAGTATCCATGGTGAGATAACCATTTACGAAACCTTCTGAAACAGGAGAGTTAACGTAATGATTAATTGGAGCAGGAACATAACCCGCAGGAATCATAACCGCTGCAATACCTAAAATTGCTAAAGCGATAATTTTCAGAGGAGCTAGAACATGTCCAACTGTGTCTAAAAGCTTGTTTGGATATAAAGAAACGACAGTTACAAATGCGAAGTAAATTGCACTGTAAATTAAAAGGCTACTGCTAGACGTTCCAAAATAAGATGAGAAACCAATTTCATAAGAAACTGTTGCGGTGCGTGGTGTAGCAAATAAAGGGCCAACTGATAGATAACAAACTACAGTTAAGATCAGACTTGCGATACGACCTAGCGGTGAACTAATAATTTCAATGGAACCCTGCATACGAGAGAGGGCCATAATGGTAATTACAGGTAAGCCGACAGCAGTAATCAAAAAACCTATGGCTGCTAGCCATACATGATCACCAGCTTGTTGAGCGACAATGGGAGGAAAGATAATATTGCCAGCCCCAATAAAGAGGGCAAAGGTCATAAAACCTAAGGCAATAATATCTCCGGTACGAAGCTGTTGCATAAATTAAATTTAACAAAAAAGAAAGAATTTTAGAGCAAAAGAGATCATGATCAAGCGCTATTTTATGTGAAAAAGCTTTTTTTTAGGCCGTATCAATCATCCAGAGATATTAAAAATATCAACTGGTTAAGTTATCTACTTGAAAACTCATTGAAAGAAATAAAGAAAACATTTTTTAGGTCTGACTTTTTAAAGAAATTGTGTAAAAATGAAAATATAAATTTCTATTATGAATGTTGAATATTTGGACATTAAAAGCTTTCCGCCTATCCTATATCCATTCTAAAATATTCTAAATTAACTAACATTTTTGTAGGCGTGGTAAAAGCAGTGCCTACGAGGATAAAATTGAATGAGAGCTTCTACTGTTACAATTAAAACTGAACAAGATCTAGAAAAATTAAGAGTTTCTGGGCGTTTGGCTGCACAAGTTTTAGAAATGATAGGGGAGTATGTCAAGCCAGGTGTAACAACTGAATATTTAGACAATATTTGTAATGATTACATCGTAAATACTTTAAAAGTTATACCGGCTAACGTGGGTTATCATGGATTCACAAAAACAATATGTACTTCAGTCAATGAAGTGGTATGTCACGGTATTCCTTCTCAAAATAAAATTTTAAAAGATGGCGATATTATTAATATTGATGTAGCAATTATTAAAGATGGCTATTTTGGTGATACGAGCCGTATGTACTATGTCGGTAACGTAAATCCACATGCTAAAAAATTAGTTGAAACTACTTATGAAGCAATGGTCGCAGGTATACATGCAGTTAAACCAGGGGCGACTTTAGGGGATATTGGTTACGCTATTCAATCGGTCGCTCATCGCGAAGGATATAGCATTGTTCGTGAATATTGCGGGCATGGCATTGGTAAAGTTTATCATGAACAACCTAATATTCTGCATTATGGACAACGCGGCCAAGGTCTTGTTTTGAAAAAAGGGATGGTCTTTACAATTGAACCTATGGTTAATGCAGGCAAACCTCAGGTAAAAGAGCTAAATGACGGCTGGACCGTAATTACTCAGGATCATTCATTATCTGCTCAATGGGAACACATGGTTGCTGTTACAGATACTGGATTTGAATTATTAACACCGTGGCCCGAAGGTGTGGGAAATTATCCAGAAATTTAATATGCATAAAAAAGTTCGATAATCTATCGAACTTTTTTATGCGGCTTTGATTTATGGATGTTCTGAAAGATGTTCTACCAAATAATCAATAAATACACGTACAGCTGGCAGTAAACCTCTTCGTGACGGATAAACAGCATGGAATATACCGTGGGCTGCTTTCCAATCTGGCAAGATTTGCACAAGCTGACCTGATTTTACAAAATCCTCAGCTGCTGTGTCAGGTAACAAGGCAATACCACAATTTTGACTTGCAAGTTGGGCAAGCATATAAATATTTGTTCCCATGATGGTTGGGCTAACTTTCACTTTCTTCAGTTGGTTGTCTGGGCCATGCAATATAAATTGTTGATCTAAATGCTCTTCAGACAAGCTTAAAATACGATGATCACTTAACTCATCAGGTGACTTAATATTACCAAACTCATTTAAATAAGCTTGGCTTGCAAAGAGACTTTGTTCTATTAGCGCAAACTGTCTTAGTACCAGACTAGGGTCATCATCTAGTTTAGATCTGACCCGTAGAGCAATATCAATTCCTTCATTAATTACATCAACGCGTCGATTACTTACAATAAGTTGTAAACGAATTTCAGGATATTTTTTTAAAAATGCCGGTAAAATTTTGGGTAGCTGATTTTGTGCTATGTCTACAGGAACGCTTACTTTGACTACCCCCCTTGGTTGAATACTTAAGTGATCAACCAAATCATGAGCTGCTTGTGCGGCATTCATCATGACTTGGGCGTGTCTATAAATATCCATACCAATATCGGTAACTGCAAAATGACGAGAACTGCGCTGAATTAAGCAAACCCCTAAATTTTCCTCTAAGTTATAAACACGACGACTTAATTTTGATTTTGGAATATCCGTAACACGTTCGGCGGCACTAAATCCACCATGCTCAACAACAAGGGCAAAACAATAAAAATCATCAAGATCTGTGAGCATTAAAATATCCTATTTATGCAACACTAAAGATTTTACATTATTACTTTTGCAACGATAAAGTTTGATTTTAATTTTTTGTAAAAAGCTTATAAATAAACCTTAAAAGAGAGTATTAAATAATTTGAAATTTCATTGTAATTACATTGAAATTATTTTGTAATTTATTTTCTTAAATTAATAAGCAAATATGGCGCTTATAGGCTAATTCTCCTAAAATATATTTTTCTCGATTTTTTAAATAATATGTCTTACCAGTTAGTTGAATTAGAGAACGCAACCGCTAATATTATTTGCCCGATTTGTAAGCTTGCTGTTATTGATTGGACACAAGAGCAATATGTTCAACCTTGTGAACATACAGTATTTATTGCAATGGACTTAGGATTTGAATTTGTTGCTGACCGTTTTGAAGAAGTTATGAATCAAAACGTAGATGAGTTACATGAAGATCCGAACATAAATATTTTTGATGCGATAACGACTACACCATATAAAAATTTAACTATTTTAAAAGCAGATCTTGGTGTAGATGGACTATTTCGTTATGTCGGTATAAGTGATTGTTAAATTTATAAGTATAAAAAAGCCAATCTTTTGATTGGCTTTTTTATTATTAAGCTTCTGGAGCTGCGCTGTATTGTTCGATTAATGGTTTTAATTCGCCATTTTGGAACATTTCAAGCATGATATCGCTACCACCAATAAGCTCGCCGTTTACCCATAATTGTGGGAAAGTAGGCCAGTTTGCAATTTTTGGTAAAGTTGCACGAATATCAGGGTTTTCTAAGATGTTCACATATGCAAATGGACGACCAATTTGACTGAGCGCCTCTACTGCACGTGCAGAGAAACCACATTGTGGAAACTGTGGAGTGCCTTTCATGTAAAGTAAAACGGGATGCTTCGCAATTTGATCGCGAATTAACGCTTCAGTATCACGTGCTTGTTCAGTCATAAATAGATCCTCAACTAATCTTGCAGCATTATAGGGGGTGTTCACATCGCTTTGCAAACCGCCTTGTTGCTTAAAGTTGCACAGAATATTCAATATTTTATTGTATAAACCGAAGCGATAGCAAAAAGCAGACGAAATTTTAGATAAATGAATGATGAGACTTTTCATCAGTGCAAGTTTTTGTTTATATAAACCCTTCTTAAAACCTCATACAGACAGAGTTCGTGATGACTGATATTACCCTAGCTCCAGTACAACCTGATCAACCAACACATTTAATGGCTACTTATGGTCGCCAAGCGATCAGTTTTGTTCGAGGCCGAGGGGCGTATCTTTATACACAAGATGGTACAGAATATTTAGATGCACTCACTGGTATTGCTGTATGTGGTTTAGGGCACGCTCATCCAGCTATTGCAGAGGCCATTGCAGAGCAAGCAGCTACACTTGTGCATACGAGTAATTTGTTTGAAATTCCTTGGCAAACTGCGGCTGCTCAAAAGCTTGCTGAAGTTTCAGGTATGGAAGAAATTTTCTTTTCAAACAGTGGCGCCGAGTCAAATGAAGGGGCAATTAAAATTGCTCGTAAATTTGGTACTCAACAAGGTATAAGCTTGCCAAAGATTATTGTTGCTGAGCAGTCATTTCATGGACGTACTTTAGCGACACTTTCAGCAACTGGTAACAAGAAAGTACAAGACGGTTTTGCACCTTTAGTGGAAGGCTTTGTTCGAGTGCCATTTGGTGATATTGAAGCCATCCAAGAGGCTGCCTTACAGCATCCAGATATCGTTGCTATTTTAATTGAACCAATTCAAGGTGAAGGTGGTATTAATACTGCACCACAAGGATTTAGCTATTTAGAAGAAGTTCGCCAAATTTGTAACCAGCACAACTGGTTAATGATGCTAGATGAAATCCAAACTGGTAATGGCCGTACTGGTAAATACTTTGCGTATCAACATACAAATATTATTCCGGATGTTTTGACTACTGCAAAAGGTTTGGGTAACGGTTTTCCAGTGGGTGCTGTAATGACTCAAGGTAAAGCGGTAGGGTTGTTAGGGCCTGGCAGTCATGGTTCTACTTATGGTGGTACAGTACTGGGTTCTCGTGTGGTTTACACGGTAATTGATACGATCCAGAAGGAGAATGCAGTAGAGAATGCAGCAGTAGTGGGTAATTATATTGTTGACCAATTACGTGCTCAATTGTCGGATAAGAATGTGCAAGTACGTGGTTTCGGTATGATGATTGGTATCCAATTACCTAAAGATTGTGCTGAGCTCGTTGCGATTGCTCGTGATGAATACAAACTTATTATTAACGTTACGGCAGGTTCGGTGGTTCGTTTATTACCGCCAATTAACATGACACAAGCTCAAGCTGATATTTTGCTAGAGCGTTTAGTCGCATTAATTACCAATTATCTTTAAGTTTAAAAACAATAAAAATGGGCGTTAATCGCCCATTTTTATTTTTTGTATTTAGCCTGAAATATATTGTTTTAATTGTTCAATCAAAACTTTCTGGTCTTCCATAGCGGCTTTAACCAAGTCACCAATTGAAATGAAACCAACCAATTTTCCATTATCTAATACAGGTAAGTGACGTAAATGACGATCAGTCATGAGCTGTAAACATTCTTCAACCGTATTATTTAAACCTACCGTAATCACTTTTGCTGTCATAATTTCAGCAACAGTAGTGCTATAAGATGAGCGCTCCATAAGCGTTACTTTTCGTGTGTAATCGCGTTCAGATAGGATTCCAACAACTTGTTCACCTTCTGCTACGACTAAAGCACCAATACCTTTTTCAGCCATAATCGTAATTGCTTCGAGGACAGTTGCTTCGGGTGAAATTGTAAAAATGGCTTGTTCAGATTTGTTCTTAATTACTTGTGCAACGATAGTCATTTCTTCTGCCCTGTTGTTTTATCATTTTGATTTAAATTAGCTCGATTTTTGAAAAATGCAAAGACTTGCTAGTCATTCAAATATAAGTTTTATGCTTAAGCGTTCAAAAAGCACGCTATCTTGGGTAGCTCAAAGAAACTTTAAGCTACCTGCCATTTTGGATGATTAAAAAAGAAATGATGCATTTGCTGTGTAGATAACTTCAACTTGCGATGAGATGAGTTAAATAAAGCAGGAGTGACTTTTAACCGTGTTAAAGTAGGTAATAAAGATTCATGGAAGTCTTTTGGGGTAATTTTTCTTGGCTTGTAATTGGGCCAGTGAGTTTTGGCGTATCGATGTGCTTGTACTCCATTTAGCCAGAACGGAAAAATAAAATCTTCCTGATCTGATTTAATGGCCCAGCCTTCATCAAATAGTCCCCACAGAACCCCGCAGTACATCATGGTTCTTAAAATATAAATCTTGATCATCAAGTCTTTAGAAACCGGTTGTAGATTACTTAAACTGTTCATTTTAAATTTAAAGGTTTTCAACTTGTCCTGCTTATTATAAGAGAACCACATGACATTTCAGTTTAAACAGGTGTCAAATCGTAAACAAATATTGATGAGTAGAAATATCTATACAAATAAATGCTGGATAAGGGGGACTTTCTAAGTCACGACTGAAGTGGCGAAGTAAGGCTTTAGATAAATAGGTAATTTTGGTTTTGTATAGGTATAAAAAAATGCCACCTGAGCAAGACAAAGCAGCTAAAGCTTTGGCAAAGCGCAAGATGAACGAAGTTATGGTTAATTTGTATTGAACTTTTTACAGGTATAAAAAAACGCCACCTGAGCAAGACAAAGCGGCTAAAGCTTTGGCGAAGCGCAAGATGAACATAGTTATGGTTAATTTATATTGAACTTTTTACAGGTATAAAAAACGCCACCTAAGTGACGTTTCTTTATGCTTGCATCGTGGCTAGTTTCTGCCAGTATTGTGCTTTCATGGAATCACGTTCAACACGGAAACCTTGGTAGTATAGTTCTGCTAAGAACAAAGCAGCTTTACCGTGACCAGCACGAGCAACTTCTTCTAACTGTGCAACTGCATCTTGGAAATTCATTTGAGACTGAATTGTGTTAACCGCAGTTGCGTATACATGTTCTAAATCATGATGAGAGATACGTTGAATCATATAAAACTCCTTATTGTAATTATGATTACTTTTTCTAAAGGCCACTGCCTTTGAACTAATTTAACTTAGAATTGTTAAACTAATATTACAAATTAATGGATTTGTCAACTATTAAGAAGCACCAATTAGTTCACTATTAGGATACATGATTAAACATTATTCACAAATAATTTTGAGTAAAATCAATATGAGAATAAAAGACAAGGAGAATAACTATGACAAATACTATTGATGGCTTTGTTTTTGATAATCCTCCTAAAGAGGAGCAAATCATAGAACTTGCCCATTACCATCGTAAATTATTAGACGAAGCAATTTTCCATCAAGAAATACATTTAGGGGATTATTGTTTAGCACAAAGGAAACGGGTTTTCGACTATGCTCGTCAATTAGACCCTAATCAAAAAGCTTGGTTCTATCAAGTTTATGATGGTGAACTTAGAAAAATTGCAGATGAAGATGAATTGCACCCAGCAGATGCAGAAGAAGGTTTAAGTATTTTTGCTATGCTATTAGTATTAGTTATTATTGCTGCAATTTTATACTTCTCTGTAATTCGTTCCTTAATGGGCTAGCAATTGTCATCCAGTAAGGTTAAAGAATAATAGCCTTACTGGATTTTGACCTTGTGCTGAAGTGCATTGAACCCTACACTACATTCATTAGAGGTAGGTCATGCTCACATTCAAAGAAAATTTTCTTAAATTAAAGTCTGAGTTAAAGGCAGATCAATGTTTTAATCTGGTTGTGATTATTATCATTGGCTGTATTTTTATGCTGTCTTATTTGGCATTACTACGTCCTGTGAATTCAGAACAGTATCAACGAATTGTGCAACTTTCTCGACAGGCTACTTATCCAAGAACTCAAGATATGGCCGAGTTGATTATGGCTCAATCAGAAATTCATAGAGCAGAGTATTTAAAGTTAATGCATGCTTATCAGTTTGAACATAATCATATCAAGCAATATCCTGCATTAGCGCAAGAAGATACTCAATAAGTATTGTCTTTATTTCAAAAAGGTTTTGCACGCTATTGAAGCAGGCAAAAATTTGAATTTATGCTAAACTTTCCGTTTTTTAACACGCTGCTTTTCAAGGAATCGGCATGCAACAACAATCGAATATGCAAAATAAATTCTTGATAGATGCTGAGATCGGGGATGACGATGTCACATTGCCTAATTTACCTGCTATCGATGTTCCTATCGTTGAGTCACCTGTTAAGCAAGAAGTAAAAGCTGAAGAAGTGGTCGAGGCTTCACCTTCTACAGAACCTGAGCAACCAAAATCTGGTTTCTTTGGACGAATGAAAGAAGGCTTGAGCAAAACTCGCCGTAATTTCACCGATGGGATGGTTAATATCTTAATTGGTGGGAAAGAAATTGATGATGAGTTGCTTGAAGAAGTCGAAGAGCAATTATTAGTTGCAGATATTGGTGTTGATGCAACAAAAACGATTATTACCAACTTAACTGAACGTACTGCTCGTGGTGATTTGATCTATTCACATTCACTTTATAAAGCTTTGCAAGAAGAGTTGGTTGCTTTGCTTGCTCCACGTGTGAAGCCTTTGCATATTGACCCTAATAAATCACCTTATGTGATTTTAATGGTTGGGGTAAATGGTGTTGGAAAAACGACAACAATTGGTAAATTAGCGAAGCGTTTACAAGGTGAAGGCAAAAAAGTGATGTTGGCGGCAGGTGATACATTCCGTGCTGCTGCTACTGAACAATTGCAAATCTGGGGTGAGCGTAACGATATTGCTGTAGTTGCTCAAGGTCATGGTGCCGATAGTGCATCAGTTATTTTTGATGCTTTTGAAAGTGCGCGAGCTAAAGGTATTGATGTACTGATTGCAGATACTGCGGGCCGTTTGCATAACAAAAGTAATTTGATGGAAGAGCTTAAGAAAGTTAAGCGTGTTATGCAAAAAATTGATGCAACAGCGCCTCATGAAATTATGTTGGTTGTAGATGCGGGTACTGGACAAAATGCAATCAACCAAGTACAAGAATTTGACCAGGCTGTTGGTTTAACAGGTATTACCATTACTAAGTTGGATGGTACAGCAAAAGGCGGAGTATTATTTAATATTGCTAGTCGTACTCATGTGCCAATTCGTTTCATTGGTGTGGGTGAAAAAATTGATGATTTAAGACCATTCTCGGCGAAATCGTTTGTTGCAGCACTATTTGAAACTGAAAAATAATTTTTAGCCAAGACTTAAAAAAACCTCACAAAATAGTGAGGTTTTTTTATATCCATATCTTTTTTTATTGTTGCGAAAATAAAACGAACTGTCATATTTTTAATGCTGATTATAAGAAATGAGTTCCATAGACTATATTCATTCCCAAACAACGGCCCATGGTCAATTAAATAGGTAGGAAATAAAAAATGTCTACTTTCTTAGATAAAATTAAAAACCGTCGTACTATTTATGCAATTGGTAAAAATGTTGCATTAGATCGCACAAAAATTGAAGAAACTATTCGTGAAGCGGTTAAACATAGCCCATCAGCGTTCAACTCTCAATCTTCACGTGTTGTTACTCTTTATGGTGAATCACATGCTAAATTCTGGAATTTAGTTCGTGAAGCATTACGTAAAATTGTTCCTGCAGATGCCTTTGCCGGTACAAATGCAAAGATTGATAGCTTCGTTGCTGGTGTTGGTACAGTACTATTTTATGAAGATCAAGCTGTTGTTAAAAGCTTACAAGAACAATTTGAGTTATATGCAGACAACTTCCCAGTTTGGTCTGAACATTCAAGTGCAATTGCTCAGTTTGCGACTTGGACTGCGCTTTCAGAACTTGGTTTAGGCGCATCGTTACAGCATTATAACCCGATTGTTGATGCTGATGCTGCTGAAGCATTTGATGTTCCAGCAACTTGGAAATTACGTGCTCAACTTGTATTTGGTTCTGTTGAAGCACCAGCTGGTGAAAAAGCATTTATTAGCGATGAAGATCGTTTTAAAACATTCAACTAAATTGAGTGGATGAAAAGAGTACCTAGAGGGTACTCTTTTTTTATGCTTTTAAAGTTAGTTGGAAATTAATAATCAATAAAATAGGTGTTTATTAGAATTCAAAAAAATATTTTAAAAGCTTGAGAGGCAGCTTCGTAAACAGGAGGTTGTCATAAAATCGTCATAATCATATTGCATATTGCTCATGTTTTTACAAACTATTAAATATTACAGAGACGTGAACAGATGACTTTAAGATTAAGTGTCGCTGCGATGGGTTTATTACTCAGCGGTTCAGTATTTTCAGCAGTTACAATTACAGTGCCAGAGGAAATCGTAATCCTTGCGGTGAATGGTCAGGAAGTCAACTCTGGATTATTCCGTTCTTCTAAAAATAATTATAAAGTCGATGCTGGTGAGACAAGCCTAAGTGTACGTTATCAAGAATATTTTGAGCATTTAAGTGGCGAACACGATATTGTTAAGTCAGGAGTGGTTACCATTCAAACTCCAGCGCTCAAAGATGGTCAAACTTATAAGCTTGCAATGGTAGATGCTCCAAAACAATTTGAACAAGCCAAAAAATATGCTGAGCAACCTACAGTGGCTTTATATAATTCAAATAATGAGTTAATTGTTCAACAAACTGGTGCCAATAATGAGGCAAGACCGTGGTTTGCATCGGGATTGCTAGGTAAGGTTACTGATTTCACGACTAAATCATCTAAACAACAACCTGACGCTGTGTATGCAGCTGCAAAACCTACCACGACTCAAGCTAATGCGCCTGTTGCAACAACTATGCCTGCTACTGGTGTAGCACAAACTAATGATCAGCGTTTGGCAGAAATTTGGAAAAAATCTTCTAAAGCAGAGCGTCAAAAGTTTATGGCTTGGTTAGCTGAGCAGTCGAATTAATTGCTATTCAAAATAAAGCCGATTTAATATCGGCTTTATTTTTAGAATATTTTAAATAGCCTAAGTATATTTATGATCAAATTAAATTTCCGTTTAGCAGAATTTAGTGACATCCCAACACTAGTAGAGTTGATTAATCAGTCATATAGAGAACAACAAGGTAGAAGCTGGACTACTGAAGTTGAATATGTAAAAGGGCAACGTATTAATAAAGAGCAATTGAAACATCAATTAGAATTACCTAATTCAGTATTATTAATTGGAGAAATAGATTCTTCAAAAGTTGTTACATGTATTGGTCTTACATTTCAAAGGGCTTTGTTGCACAAAGGCTTGAAAGATAGAGCTCCCCTAGAAGATCCAAATTTAAGTTACAACTCGGGTTTGAGGT
>ENA-OWOG01000112-OWOG01000112.1-gut-metagenome-genome-assembly--contig:-NODE-112-length-46642-cov-30.890755_pt1 | contig 46642 bp, 43 predicted proteins | sample MGYA00248249_ERZ651793 | MGnify/ENA primary metagenome ERZ651793 (study PRJEB26908, sample SAMEA4031700) | gut metagenome | biome: gut; feature: normal infant; material: stool | place: China | collected... | reverse complement strand
TAGACGATATCTAAGCATGTAGTATTCTCGAGCGTAGTGCTGGCGGACGCGGGTTCAACTCCCGCCATCTCCACCAAGATTCGTGAAAAGCCCTGAAACGAAAGTTTCGGGGTTTTTTCTTTTTAAAATTTAAATTATTAAATCATCTATGCGATGACGAACTACTTAAATCGCGTTTGGATGGAATGGGGCGATTTCTAAATCATCTGTGCGATGAGCAACAATGCAAAACAAATCGCACTACGCGCAAAACATTTCTAAATCATCTGAGCGATGAATAAATTGATAACGCATCTAAATGGAAGCTCCCATGTTTTCTAAATCATCTGGGCGATGAGCAACTTTTAGCAGCGTACGCGCCGTTGCACATGCAATTTCTAAATCATCTACGCGATGAGCAACATTCGGCACAGGAGCGGATCAAGTCCAATGGTTTTCTAAATCATCTATGCGATGAGCAACGCGCAGGTCTACATCGACAAAGCTCTCGATATTTTCTGAATCATCTGGGCGATGAGCAACCCTTCCTGAACCCTAGTCGGTCTGCATCTGTATTTCTAACATCTACGCGATGAGTAACCCGAAGATGATCATTGAACGCTTTGGATAGCTTTTCTAAATCATCTACACGATGAGCAACAGATATGGAGCTTCGCCCCAAACCCCACATAATTTCTAAATCATCTATGCAATGAGCAACACAATGAAGTGATAAATTTGATGCTTATGTGCTTTCTAAATCATCTATGCGATGAGCAACTCTTGCTGCTGGTTGATGTTGTCGTAATAGTTTTTCTAAATCATCTACACGATGAGCAACGTTAGAACGTTGAAACTTAATTAATTCAAATATTTCTAAATCATCTGGGCAATGACGAACTCTTAAAAGCAATCACATGTTTATCAGGAACATTTCTAAATCATCTGGGCGATGACGAACCATGGAGTGCAAGAATGAAAACTATTGTAATTTTTCTAAATCATCTATGCGATGAAGAACATTGCAAGCAATGTAACGGTTGTGACCTTGCTTTTCTAAATCATCTATGCGATGAAGAACACGCCGTGTCGAAAAATCATATTGCCACCAAATTTCTAAATCATCTATGCGATAAAGAACGAACTTTAATAATTCACGTTCAAATGGTTTAATTTCTAAATCATCTATGCGATGAAGAACAGCCACATCGAGCTAAACCCGAAACAGGTGTATTTCTAAATCATCTATGCGATGAAGAACTTAGAGACTTTCTTTAATAATGTGGATTTTACTTTCTAAATCATCTATGCGATGAAGAACACCAACAGGACTTTGAAAAGCTCAATAGTCAGTTTCTAAATCATCTATGCGATGAAGAACTTGGGTTCATAGACATGATGATCATGCAATTTTTTCTAAATCATCTATGCGATGAAGAACCCGTGCACGCACATAACGACACTGATTAACTTTTTCTAAATCATCTATGCGATGAAGAACTCGAATCAAGCTTCTACTCAGTAGATGCTGAGTTTCTAAATCATCTATGCGATGAAGAACGTGTCTCAAGGCGTAGTCTAGACACTTTGACATTTCTAAATCATCTATGCGATGAAGAACAAGGTAGATACATTATTGAATAGAGTGGGTAATTTCTAAATCATCTATGCGATGAAGAACATTTACATCTTGAAGTAAGGGATTTGCGGCACTTTCTAAATCATCTATGCGATGAAGAACAAACCACGCTAGTTGGGCCGATCTCACCACAATTTCTAAATCATCTATGCGATGAAGAACTGCTTCATTCAGGTGAAAAAAATATAAGTTATTTTCTAAATCATCTATGCGATGAAGAACCAGTTAAAGGAAATAGCTGATAAAAATGGAATTTTCTAAATCATCTATGCGATGAAGAACGCAACCCGCTTCAGGTAAAGGCAAATTGGCTATTTCTAAATCATCTATGCGATGAAGAACACATGGCAAACAGATTTTAAGTATCTTTTAGCTTTCTAAATCATCTATGCGATGAAGAACGTAGTGAATAATTCGCCCGCAATTTTTTTGCGTTTCTAAATCATCTATGCGATGAAGAACGAAATTGGCTATACGACTCCGCCTGACAGTTGTTTCTAAATCATCTATGCGATGAAGAACTTGAATCGATGGCTGAGAAGCTTAGTGAAGAATTTCTAAATCATCTATGCGATGAAGAACAAACCACGCTAGTTGGGCCGATCTCACCACAATTTCTAAATCATCTATGCGATGAAGAACTGCTTCATTCAGGTGAAAAAAATATAAGTTATTTTCTAAATCATCTATGCGATGAAGAACCAGTTAAAGGAAATAGCTGATAAAAATGGAATTTTCTAAATCATCTATGCGATGAAGAACACAACGCCGTGTGACTCTTATACGGAGCTTCTTTTCTAAATCATCTATGCGATGAAGAACGTTACAAGTGGGTACGATCCTATATACATCATTTTCTAAATCATCTATGCGATGAAGAACAAATCAAAGCATCACCCGCTAAGTTGCTTCAATTTCTAAATCATCTATGCGATGAAGAACAGTAGCCATCTTGGAAGCCCTCAGCATTGCTATTTCTAAATCATCTATGCGATGAAGAACCCGTTAATATTGGTGATGCTATTGTTTAGCGATTTCTAAATCATCTATGCGATGAAGAACCGTTTAGCAGATGGTTCTATTTATTGCCCAGATTTCTAAATCATCTATGCGATGAAGAACGAATCATTTATGGATCTTTCAATGGTTATAAATTTCTAAATCATCTATGCGATGAAGAACTACGGAAATAATGTCAACTGGATTACTTTTTATTTCTAAATCATCTATGCGATGAAGAACAAGAATGCTATGAAACAATAAATTCTGGTCTATTTCTAAATCATCTATGCGATGAAGAACAAACTCAAATCGAAATTGGTATAACTAAAACATTTCTAAATCATCTATGCGATGAAGAACATCACAAGGGCAACTGGTGAAAAAGCGCGTATTTTCTAAATCATCTATGCGATGAAGAACACTATCGTGTCGAGTTAAAAGAATCTGATTCGTTTCTAAATCATCTATGCGATGAAGAACATTTCCCAATTGTGTGAGTGTGGCTTTTCCAATTTCTAAATCATCTATGCGATGAAGAACGACCCTCGATGTCAGCAAAGATCTGACGTTCATTTCTAAATCATCTATGCGATGAAGAACATAGCAGCCACAAATAGAGCGCCTAGACCAGTTTTCTAAATCATCTATGCGATGAAGAACATTATGGTATTCCTGCTGCAACTCGCCATGTCTTTCTAAATCATCTATGCGATGAAGAACTTTTAGTTACTGTTCTGGTTTTAGCAGTTACATTTCTAAATCATCTATGCGATGAAGAACGAATCAAGTGTTCTACTTGCAGTCCGCGAATTTTTCTAAATCATCTATGCGATGAAGAACGGTAAAGCGCCTAAAGCTGTATTGGTGGCTTTTTTCTAAATCATCTATGCGATGAAGAACTAAAGCACGTTTAGAGCTTGAAAAAATCAAAGATTTCTAAATCATCTATGCGATGAAGAACCTTATCGAATCGAAGCAGCACAACCACCAGTTTTTCTAAATCATCTATGCGATGAAGAACAGTGCCATTTCCTATTCGACACATACCAATTATTTCTAAATCATCTATGCGATGAAGAACCTAGAAAAAGCCAAAGCTCAGGCGGTGCCAGATTTCTAAATCATCTATGCGATGAAGAACGAATGGAACGCCTTTTAAACTCATCATTTAATTTTCTAAATCATCTATGCGATGAAGAACATGGGGCAGCAATATTTGCGTCTGATCAAACATTTCTAAATCATCTATGCGATGAAGAACTTGTAACGGTAAAAGGTGCACAGTGGGAAGATTTTCTAAATCATCTATGCGATGAAGAACTGATAATTTTCGTTCAATGGGGATTTGCTAATTTTCTAAATCATCTATGCGATGAAGAACTACGGGAGATCGGCATCTTGCAGTTGCGTATCTTTCTAAATCATCTATGCGATGAAGAACCAACACCATCGCGGTATAGAAATTCATAAATATTTCTAAATCATCTATGCGATGAAGAACAATTGGTTTTTGCATTGATTTCATTTACAGCATTTCTAAATCATCTATGCGATGAAGAACTTATGGCTTTCACATCATCTTGGGTTAAAACATTTCTAAATCATCTATGCGATGAAGAACCAAGTTTACTTATGCTTGGTCTGTTGACTTGTTTTCTAAATCATCTATGCGATGAAGAACTAATGACCTTCAACCCGCCAACTACAGCGGAATTTCTAAATCATCTATGCGATGAAGAACCACCTGAGCCATCGAAGCTTCCAAAACATCAATTTCTAAATCATCTATGCGATGAAGAACCTAAGTTTTTAGTTATCGACTTTGTTGTTGAATTTCTAAATCATCTATGCGATGAAGAACTTACAGGGAAACGAGGTTCACACGGTTCTAACTTTCTAAATCATCTATGCGATGAAGAACTTTGAAGCAAATGAAGCCTGAAAACTGGCTTTTTTCTAAATCATCTATGCGATGAAGAACTTCAAATACTCAAAAGCCTGCTTTCGAGTAATTTTCTAAATCATCTATGCGATGAAGAACCATAATGAGGTGAATTGGGGCATCCGGGTATTTTTCTAAATCATCTATGCGATGAAGAACTCTTTATATAACTATTCCAAAGAACAAGCTAATTTCTAAATCATCTATGCGATGAAGAACGACGGTGTTGAAATAACGTATGTCGATAGTGCTTTCTAAATCATCTATGCGATGAAGAACGTTATGAGATTACGTCTAAGCCTGTGTTTAGTTTTCTAAATCATCTATGCGATGAAGAAACCTCACCTAACATAGCAGCCCCTAACAATTCATTTCTAAATCATCTATGCGATGAAGAACGAATCTTTTGATCCTCAGGCTGTGGTGCTTTGTTTCTAAATCATCTATGCGATGAAGAACACTGTCCAAGTGATGCCATGGTATTACTACTTTTTCTAAATCATCTATGCGATGAAGAACACTTTAATGGAGAAGCCTTAATCTCAACATAATTTCTAAATCATCTATGCGATGAAGAACCAATCCAGTAATGATACCTTTATCTTCAGTTGTTTCTAAATCATCTATGCGATGAAGAACAAATCGGCTTTGGAGCCAATTGCTGCTCAAAATTTTCTAAATCATCTATGCGATGAAGAACTAGTACTACTCTCAGGCGGAATAGCTGGAGGTTTTCTAAATCATCTATGCGATGAAGAACCCTTTAGTTATTTCTACTGGTAAATATCAGATTTTCTAAATCATCTATGCGATGAAGAACGTTAATCGCAAGCCGACAATCCTATTTATTGGTTTCTAAATCATCTATGCGATGAAGAACCGTTGAGAATCCAAAAATGTGGTGTAACTGGTTTTCTAAATCATCTATGCGATGAAGAACGTGAAGTATCACCAAAGCAAAACGAATTTATTTTTCTAAATCATCTATGCGATGAAGAACAGATATGGGGTTTCACCCCAAGCCCCACATAATTTCTAAATCATCTATGCGATGAAGAACAAGATGGTGGAACCTTAACGTATATCTTTAATTTTCTAAATCATCTATGCGATGAAGAACGTATAAAGGCTCGAAAGTTTACGCACGTTTTGTTTCTAAATCATCTATGCGATGAAGAACATTTCGGCAATGAGGCTTTCAAATTTGTGAAATTTCTAAATCATCTATGCGATGAAGAACTTGATTTGCACTTTCAGCAATCTAAAATTTATTTTCTAAATCATCTATGCGATGAAGAACCACTAGTTGCTGGTGGTGGCTTGCCTGTACTCTTTCTAAATCATCTATGCGATGAAGAACGACTCGGTGGCACTACCAACCATCTGATGTTGTTTCTAAATCATCTATGCGATGAAGAACAATCATTCTCGGCTTCGTTCTTGATGCGACAATTTCTAAATCATCTATGCGATGAAGAACTAGAGTTAAGTTAAAACAAAACTCTTAAAATCAATTATATAAGTTTTTAATGAGTGAAAATACTTCGTTATAAGGTATTTGGGTTAAATGTATGATTTTATTTGATTTTACTACATATGTCAGTAATGAAGCTAAACATGTAATCTAAAATATCTTGGTCTTGGCATGTTTCAATAAGCTGCATTCGGAATTCTTTTTGATTTAATCCTTTTACTGCACATGTAAAAGCGATTGGCATCACAAAAGCATCTTTAACCAGATCGGCGAGGTCAAAGACTAGACCTCCACGACGTGTTTTACCATGCAGAATAGGGAGGGCAAAGCTAATTCCCATACCATTTAAAGCCACTGCTGCATAGCCATAGGCAATATAGTTTCCATGATCGAGGTAGCTGTTGGCTATATCCGCAATAGTATCGTGAGAGTTTTTACCTTCATCACGCGTAAACTCAAGGCCAAAGCCTTTAGCAAGTTGTTTGTATAACGTTTTAGCCCAACGTCCTTCGGCTGCAAGTAATTCCTGTTGATTTTCGGAGCGATCAATATCTTGTTTAAATGTGTTTAAAGCATTTTCGTCAATATAAATACCAGATTGAATCAAATCAAAATTTTTTTTCCATGATTGTGATACGAGGGCAATACGTTCAAGTAATAATATTTTTGCCATGAGTAAGCGCGCGTCATCTTCTAACCACGCTCTCATCCAGATTTGCATATATTCAGTGGGTCGATATTCACTTTGAGGCGCTAAAAATGTTAAGTCTAATGATGAAAATAAAGGAGAACCACCAGAACCACAAAACCCAACCATGACATTAGATTCCGCTAAACGTCTGGCAGCAGCATCGGTTAATGAACTACCTTTGCCCAGAAGTAAAAAGGCGGTGTTTTTCTCGGGAATATTATAAAAATACTCTACAGGCTGTGAGTTCTCCGTCAAGTAAACAATCCGATCATCTTTTAAAACGACACGAACTCTTTCGAGATAAAATACGCAGGCACGCTTTGAAAGCATAAGAGGGCGGCTACGTTCTTGACGGAGTTGACTCATATTATATTTCCTTAAAAGACGGGTAGGGCAAAAGGACTTTCCTTACGGGCAAGCCCATAACTATCTGGCAGCCCGTATCCTGCGTTTTCACTCTCCTGAACATCAATAATGACTGTAAAACCATGACCTGTACTGCTGACCACCTGAAAGAAGGGCATTCCTTTGGCTATTTTTAAGCGTCTATCTCTTAAAGGTTCATTTTGGTGGGAAAGCTTAGTACGTTCAGATTTCAGAGTTGGAATACGAAACTTTCGATAACTTTTCCAACCAGAAATTTTGGCAGCAGGAACAGGAATTGCGACACCTAAAACGGTATAGTCGCGAATTTTCCAGTGTCCTTTAATTGCTTCGATTAACTCCTCTAACTCCTCCTGTTTTTCTGCAAAAATTCGCAAAATATCAAAGTTAGGTTTAGCTGAACGACCATGTTTTTTTTCAAACTGTTCCTGCTTCGCTTTCAATTTATCGGATATTTCTAACGCAAGCGCGTAATGTGCAGGTAGTTTTCGAAATGCACCATGAATCACGGTGTAAATTTGATTACGAATATGGCCCAGTTTTAAATCCGTATCATCTGATGACTCAAGAACACGGATATCCAGATAGTAATTAGCATCCATGATCATTCACCCTCAGAGTACACACCACCACGAATTAAACAGGCAATCAGGAACATGCCTTTTTCGCTGTTTGGATCAAGCTCATCAATTTCTTTTAAAATATCAAATGCAGAAACTTTGTCTTTACCCACACGATAGAAAATCTGTCCTTCTAAATTTGCCCCATTAGGTTCTACTGCAATTGGCTTTTCATCATTTTCTTTAAACTGTGGATACCAGGTATCAATTGTTCTTAGTGCATTTCCGATTTTTTGGTCACGTAATGCAGCTTGACCAAGATATTGGTTGTCATTGGCTTTGTGGTCCGGTTTTTTCGGTGTTAATTGATATAAAGATCGAGAGAAACCTTTAGGTTTATCTTCTAAGTAATTTTGAGATGGGAAAACTTCTACACCACCCATTCCAAAGTCAACAATCGCTTCAATATGCAAGGCAGCACTTGTTGATTCACCTGTAATTCCTTTTAACAAAATATCTGCTAGTTTTTGTTCTTGTTCAGATGGTTGATCAAAACTCTTGAGGTTGTAGGAAAGCGCATCAAAACTCAATGTTTCAGGGTGGTCCTGAGCAGTCACCTGAATGGTAATGCTTTCAGCGACAATACGGTTACGCCATAACCAGCGGCCATTCACAATATTACGTACATAACGACGCACAACTTCTTTTAGTCCATCGCTTTCTTTGGCACGATTTACAAAATTTAAGAAAGCTTGGCGGAAATTATATTCTTCGGTTTTGTCAGCGCCAGCTTTAGACGCACTTGCAAACAGTACATAGCTCAAGTCAATAAAACGAAAGTCCCATTTCACCAAAAGTTTAGCTTTAGGTTGTAATTTCGCAGATTCGGTAAGCTGAATATTGGTGACTTCACGAGCAAGAGAGTTGCCTGTTGCAGCACCTTTTTCTTTATTACCTGCTACGTTTTGAGTCCCTCGAATTCCGTGATACATTACATGTAACGGCTCTTGTTTACCATCTTCAAATAAATTAAAAAAAGCCCCATCACTCACCACTGTACCGCGTTGTAAAGAAAGGCTGCCCGGTAATTTCTTAAAAATTGTCATGTGAAAAATTCCTTATGTTTAAAAGTGAGTTATGCATTGATGCAATTTTGTTTTAAAAGAAAAATGTCGTCTTGCGGCCAGTGGTAGGTCCACAATAATTTTTGCAAGTTATGCCAAGTGTCATCCTCAGCCTCAGTATTTCTCCTTAGAATCTCACCTAAAGAAAAATACTGAATAATGCCGGTAAGCGGTTCTGCATAGGCGTGTGCTGTATTTTCCTGATCTTGTGCTTGGCGAATACCAGCTCGTTGGTCTGTGAGTGGCTCAAGTAGGGCATAACCCAAATTAGTTGCCGATATCCAACTTAAATTTTGGTCATTAAAGAAAGCTCTAAGTGCATCTGCTTTTAACGCCAACAGTTGGGTAAATGCCTGAACTCGATTAATTTGTTTACGTTGCTGATATTCAATAAGCAAATCTTGTCGATCTAAAATGGCAAATCCAGTTTTGATTTTCTTTAGGGCTGTTTCTAGTTCATTTTCAGCATGTGTCGTAATTTCTAAAAACTCGATAATTTGTCCACCAGCAAAACGGCTACGTTTAAGTATGTTTGTTAGTTTTTCTGGACTAATCCGAGAGCTAGAAAATTTGATAACAAGGCTAAACTCTAAATGACAAGATGCGGTTGGTTGTAAAGACAACGCATATTTATTTTTAGAAGAATAGTCCTTTTTACCAATAAACACGGCACCACGACGTTGAGCAGGCGTAAAGCGGCCATAGGCTTGTCCACCTAAACGCTGTTGGTCATGATGAATATAAATAATGCCTTCTTCTTGAGTGCCTAATTGTCTTGCCAAATGATGTGCAAACATATTGGCTGCAAACAAAGGCACACCACCTAATAAGAAGCCATTAGTTTGCATATTTGCATTTTGTACTCGCATACGAGGAATAACGACATAACGACTCATCGAATAATCTCCCGTAAGCGGCGGGCGATATAACCTTCTGAATTGCTATCTAGGCTAATCGTTACAGTTTCATTATTTATTTCTATATCAAAGGTTTCATTGGTGATTTTTCTAGCAAGATAATCTGAGAACTTTATTCTCCAGTGATCATCTCGTAGTTTTGGGTCAATCAAAGCTTGTAAAACAAACGAAAGGCTCGGATGAACCCAGAATGAAGGACGCTCAATTTCTTCCATACTTGGTAAAATTGATTCAGCCTCTTCTAAAATATTTTTTTGAAAAGTCGCCTGTCTTAATACATCTTTAGCAAGGATATTCAGGAAAATAACTTCCTGATCTCGAACATCCCGATTGGTAGAGGGAGCGAAAATCTCGAGGTCATGCCAATTTTGAATGGTATTCGTCGCAGTGATAATAAGTTGGCGATTTAAAATTTCTGACCACTCTTTAATTGCTTCTTTTGCCCGTTTAGTTCCATTAAGCAGTTTTATTTTGCGGGATAGACGTATCGTAAATCCGTTATAGAAAATCGCTAATGCTTGGCGTACTTTTTCACTTGCTTGAGGAGCATCCACTGTAATAGGGCGTTGCATTGAACGAACGAGGCTACCCACATTTTGTGGATTGGCTCCACCTATGCCAAAAACAGCAGTTTGAATGCGGTTAAATTCACTGTCTTTTTCTTTGCGTAATTCATTTACAGCATCAACTTCTTGGTTCACCAGATAATTTACGCCAGCAGCAGTAAGTGGGCTAACTGAAACGTATTCACCATTTTTTGGAATTAAAAGCTGGCGCATACGTATATCAATGTTTTCTGTACCTGCTTGATACGGCTCATTAAAAATAGATGAAATGGATGGCTTAAGCTGTTCCACTTGTTGTTGAAACTCAGCTTCTTCTGAACTGATATCATCATTAATCATGGTTGCTTTTACGACTTTAAAAATAGAAGCCGTTTTACCTGCATTTGCCTGATAATCGGTTGGAATAAGGAAATTTTCATTTAATAAAGTTCGAGCACTAAGATAGGGTAAATCAAGTGCTTGTTGTCTACTTAAACGAATCCCGCCCTTTTCAATATTGGAATTAATCGTCTTTAAACTAAAGTGTACCGATTCTTCTAAAGCGTTTATAAAAATATCAGTTTGTGGTTCAGGCATTATCTTCCCCGTTTTTGTTATCTAGCCAATTTTTAACACATTATTTGAAAAATGAAAGTGTTGAAGAAACATTTGGCGTCATAAATTGTCGCCAAGTGTTTTGAACATTAAAGTGACTGGTAATTAATTTAAGTAAAGCCGACATTATTCATAAATATCGGCTTTAAATAGAGTTCTAGCTGGTATGACATGCATTACAGCAGTAATAACATCCGTTTATTCGAGTGTTAGGCCATCTTCTTCTTGCTGCCAAAACTGCGCTAAAGCAATTCAAATGTTCACCCAAATCTACTCTGTTTTGAGGATATGGCATGAATGAGCAACCTGTTGTTAGGTTATGAACTTCATAATCGCCATTTGCTTACACATTTTGATTGATAATGAATTTAGACATAGTTCTTACCCTCCCCAGATCATAAGGATTGAAGGTAACTCTACGCTCCGCTGTATAGCAGGATGAGACAAAAGTTTGAAATGTTGTGCTATCATTTAGATAGTCCTCCGTAGTAATTGAACTCTGTGGAAATGGACAAGAGCAGATATGAGGTTTTCGACGGCTAAGTATCTGCTTTTTTTATGTCCATTAAATAAGAAATTATCAGCATTATTCCAAAATAGCAATAGATGTTTGTTTTTATATCATTATTTTTAATATATATAACTTCAACAAAAGTATAAGTATTAAGGGTAAGTTTTTAGAAGCCATCTAAGCGATGGCAAAAGTTACATTCAAATTAAGCATAAGCATTAATTTCTCAACTACTTATACAGTAGCGAACAAAAAAGATTATACAGAAATGACAGTAACCGCTTGCAACTATTTGTTAAGTACAGATAAGCTAAAAAATAGTTTTTAAAACGACATTAGATGTCGCTCTAGGACTATATCCTGTCATTAAAACTTTCTCTTTTTAAAACAAAATATTATATTTTATTACATTCGAACTTTAACAATAAACTATGCATGTCATTTTCATCTCAGCTTGTGAAAAAAGAGCTTTAAAGAAAACAAGAGCAATTTTGGATAGCTATGCTATTCGTACAGGACATTCGTCTTGGCAAGCACCAATGACAATGGATGGCTTAAAAGAAATTCGTAGTGCATTAAAAAAAGTAGCCACCCGACAAACTGCGGTAGCCGCTTACATTAATTTTGGTGTACGAAGAATGAAGCTTACATGGGTTGTAGGAGCAAAACATAAATTTGCACACAATGGGGCATATCCAGTTGCATCGACTAAGAAACAGCAAAAGTTACTCATGCTTGATGAGTGGGTCAAAGTAAGTAGCTTGTTGGCAGGTGCAGCAGGGGACATGCATGATATTGGTAAAGCTTCACAACATTTTCAGAAAAAACTAAGTCCAGAAATGGCAGGGCAAAAAATTAGAGATGACATTCGACATGAATGGCTATCTTTAAAACTATTACAACAACTCAGAAAAAATGGATGGGACTGGCAGCTTGCTTGGAAGAGTTTAGGTAAAGGTTTAGAGAAATTTACTTTAGGTGATCGACAAGAAATTGAACAGGGAATTCAAAATGAATTAGAAGCAGTCGATTATTTAGTTGTTACACATCATGGTTTATTAGGAGTTGAAGAAACTTTAAAGAATGATCCATTAGCCTTACCTCACTATGAAAATCATGTCCGTACATTAGTTCCAAGCCGTGAACAAATGAGCTGTGCAGGTGAATTGCCAGACTCTATTTTTAAAAGTCATCAAAAACGTATGCAGCGTTTAACTGCATTAATACCAAAACAAAAAATAAACCAGCTTTTGTACTGGAAAGCCTTAGCACTACATTCACGAGCAGCACTCATTCATGCCGATCATATTGTCTCGGCACAACAATATTCTTTGCAAAAACCTGAAAATGTATCGTTATTTGCAAATACAAAGCTTAAAACTATAGACCAAGACAAAAAAGCCAAATTACAAGATCAACCACTAGAATGGCACTTACACCAAGTCGGAGATCGGGCTTCACGCATTGCAGTTCAAATGATGACTGATTTGAGTTTATCTGGCCTATCTGAACAAACAGTTGAATATATTTGTCAGCCAACAACTCACCCACGTTTCCAATGGCAAAATATCGCAGCAAATGCATTGCAAAAAAATATACAGAAGCACCCTGAAACACCAGCGTTGGTATTCAATATTGCAGGGACTGGAAGTGGTAAAACCCGCATGAATTTACGCGCCGCTTGTACTTTACGACCAGATGATCCAAGACTAGCGATTGCGCTTAATTTGCGTTCTTTAACTTTGCAGACTGGGCATGCACTTAAAACGTCGATGAATCTATCGGAAGATGAAATCGCCGTAATTATTGGAGATACCGTTACCCAGACTTTATTCGATCAAAGTAAAGAGAAAATTGAGTTTGTTGATGAAGATGAAAATCATCCAGAACCTATTTTTGATGCTTGGGGTGAGGACTGTGATTTACCTGAGTGGTTACATCCATTATTTACGGTTGAAAAAAATGGACATAAAGTTTTAGATCAAAAGGAAACTACAATCCTTGCTTCGCCATTATTAGTTTCAACCATTGATTATCTGATTGCAGCGGGTGAACCACATAGACAAGGACATCACGTTAAAGCATTACTTAGAGTGGTGAGTAGCGACTTGATTTTAGATGAAGTTGATGGCTATGAACCTAAAGCATTGATCGCTGTTTTACGTTTAGTTCAGTTAGCTGCAATGTATGGTCGAAACGTTATTTGTTCGTCGGCAACCTTATCACTTATAGTTGCCAAAACAATTCATCGGGCTTTTGAGTCGGGTATGCAAATGCGGGCAGCCCTTTATGGTACCGAGAAAAAATCAATCATTGCGATTATTGATAATGAGCTTAAACCACAGGTCTGGTTAGAAAGATCAAATCAAAAATCAGAATTTAATACAAACTACCAAAAGCATTTAGATAATTTACAAGTTCACTTGCTCTCTAAGCCTACTCATCGACTGGCTCAGTTGCTTTCGTTACCTGAAACTACAGTTTTATCGTGGAAACAGTCGGTATTGGAAGGAGTAAAGCAACTTCATCAAGAGTATGCATGGAATTTTAAAAAGACCGAAAAGAAAATTTCTTTGGGGCTTATACGGGTTGCCAATATTAAACATGCAATTCGACTTGCCCAATTTTTATCAGATCATTTACCTGAGGCAAAAATAGCTTGTTATCATGCGAATGACTGGCTTATTTCAAGATTTTATAAAGAGCAACGTTTAGATCAGCTTTTAACACGTCATAAAGACGGTAAAAAAAGAAAAACTGGTAATGAGCAGATCGAGCAAGATGATGAAATCATTGACCTCATTCAAAAATCTAATTCTCTAAATATTCCATTTATTGTGATTGCAACACCAGTGGAAGAAGTTGGGCGAGATCATGATTTTGATTGGGCTATTATTGATGCATCAAGTGTACAATCAATTGTACAAACAGCAGGCCGAGTTAATCGTCATCGGTTAGAAAAAGTACAACAACCCAATATTATGATTCCCCAGTGGAATTATCGTTATTGTGAGCGACGCGATATTGAAAAACTTAAGCAGCAAAGTAAGCAGCGTCGACCTGTATTTGTATATCCTGGCTATGAAGGGTATGGTTCATCTGTAACATCAACTTATTCATCTCAAGATTTAAAAGAGCTTTTACCATGGGATCATCAATCTCAATTAGTCATTAATGCCCGTTTGCGTTTTGATCAAGTAAATTGTTTATTTGCAAAACATGATGATCAACAAATAGGAAATTTTTGCCAAAATTATTTTAATGATCAAGGGGAGCAGTTATTTTCTCGGTCGGATGTAGATGCAAGTATCATGACAGAGAATATTTATAATTTAACGCCTTTACGAGAACGTAACTATCAAGAAACCTATATGTTTGAGTGGACTAATAGCTTGATTGTTAAAAAACAAGTTTATGGTTTTGATGAAAAAGCGACTAAAACTTTAAAATATCCAAAATATGGTTTGGTATGGGATCTAGTGAAGTTCGAAGAAATTCCTGCTAAGCCACAAGCATGGTTAGCTCTCGATCCACAACAAATGAAAGATTACTGTTATGAGTACCAAATTGCCAATGAGCAAGGCTGCCGTATATCTTTAACACCTTACAATAGAGATGAAGTGCCTACTTGGTCTTATGATTATGGCTTTGGCGTGATGCAAAAATAGATTACTAAAAATAAGGTTCTCGTACGCAACAGAAGCTTAATTTTTATATCGACTTAGAGTAGCCTTCCATCGCAGCTAATTTTATTTTTTATAGTATCGCTGTTTCTTCCTTAGAATTTTGTTTCTTGATTCGTTAGAAATACCTCAAAATGATATGTAGGTTAAGTGAAATGACTTTTTTATCGTGTAATGAAATTTATGAACTCATGACAGATCTAGGGTATACACAAACTAATACTCGTAAATATGCTCATGAATTTAAATTAAAAAATGGTCAATATATTTATGTTAAGCGATTGGAAGATAATCAAAAAAGAGTATCTGAGCCGTCTAGACTGATGATCCACCCTAAATATATTGATCATAAAGATGAGCTGAGAAAATTAGAAAAAGTAGAATTCAATTTTGAGCAAAAAGGAAATATGAATTCTGCCTTTGCTAAATTTCCAAAATGTGATCTATCGAAATGTGATGGAAATCCTACACGGTATGGAATAGGAGTTAACTTTAAAGATAAATTAGCATTAATTAATTTTCTAAAATTTATAGAAAGTAATAAGTAAAAAGAGCTCTAATGAGCTCTTTTTTATTTAATTAGATATCAGTTTTTGAATAGTGAATCTTTCAATTGCTTCAGCTTCTATAAATATAATTCGTTAATTAAGAAAACTCTTTAAACATTTGAATCCCCCAAGACCCCCGTGCTACAACAGAATTTTAATTGTTTGTAGAAAAAGCTTTGAACAATTAGGGCCTTTTCTAGCTTAGATTAATTTTTTACATTCAATATCATTTAGAGGTGAATCAGTTTTCATAATGATTTTTTCAATTTTGGGTTGAAGTATCAAAGCCTCTTTTGAAAGTTCTTTCGCTTTAGCTGATATCTCACTTCCGTTTTTTTCTTTAAGTTTTATATATTTTTCGATGTATTTATTACTTACACATAATGAATCTAAAGCATCAATTGACATCTTACTTTTTTGACCCGAAGCTATTAAATCTAGATCATCATTAAGCTTTATGTCTAAAGAATCGTAAGTTGTATTGACTGCATACATTAAAAAAGTGGCATAACTTAGCAACTGATCATTAGTTTGAGTTACCTTGTTAACTTCATTGTATGCTGCTTTATATAAGGATTTTGTGTAATAAAGCTGATTAAACTGGGCATAGAGTGATGCTTCATATGCTTGGGTTATATCAGCTTCAGTAATTCCATGTTTCTGAGGACGGACTTGACTACACGCTACTGTTAAAAGAGACAATAAAATAATACAAAGTTTAGATTTCACAATTAATTAACCATTTTTATTCAGGCAGAGGAATATATAACTAGATTCAACTATAACTAATTTATAAAATTAGTTATACAAAGTTCCTTATACATTATTAACATGAATAAGGCTAAGCTAATTAAAAGATATCTCTTAGAAGGAGAGTCTTTTATAAAGGAATCTTCTATTAACATAGGAATAGCTCTCTTTGAAATTTTAAATAATTTTCTAAGTTATTAATCCTATATAATTACATATAACTTATTTTTTAGTTTAAGTAAGTTTTGATATTATTGTATTAGAAATGATAGCTGGAATCATAATGACAAGTCCTATTTTTTTACAAGACCTACCTATTGAACAATTAGAAAAACTTTCAGAAAATGATATTCAAAAGATTTCTAATGCTGAAAAACTTTATTGGAATAATAAACTACATGTCATCTACTACGTAGCTGTACATGGAGCTAAAACTCAGAACGATGGTTTAGTTAATGCATCTTCTACTAATACGAAAATAAAAGGATTATCTATTGCTCGTGTAGGTGATGAAGTTATTTATGGAGATGGTACAACCTCTAAGATTATCTCTGGTGCGGGTACAGCATGTGTTGTTGAAGGCTTGCCAGTAGCATTAGTAGGTAGTCGCTTAGAAAATGGTGATGAAATTATTGATAGTCCTAATACTTCAGTCGCTATCAGAATCTATAAAGATCAACCAAAGCCTAAAAACTTTTTAGTCATGACTAATTTTAAGGAGTAAATCATGGCTAAAGGTTTTGCAATTCATAATGCTATTACTGATCATGGTGGAGTTATCCCATCTACGCAAGCAATAAGCTCTCAAATGGGAAACTTGTTTGTTAGAGCTGGCGATGGTCATATGTGCCCTAAATGCAGGTGTTGGTCTGTAGTTATTAAAAGTCATGACCATGTGATTTTTGATGGTAAACCAGTAGCATATGTGGGTGATAAGTTATCATGTGGTGCAACGATTCAACCACAACAGTCTCATGTTGTAGGAGATAGTGGTAGTCCTTATTCTGGAAAGGATAACCAAAAAGATTCATCTATTAATAAAAAATTTGATGAGCAAGTACAGATAGAAATCAATAACAGTTTTTCAGAGCTTTTTGCAGGATTAGGCTATAGACTTAAAGTTGGAGAAAAGGTCATTGAGGGAACATTTGATTCTTATGGTAAAACAGAAAGATTTGAAACTCAGAATGCTGCACAGGTTTCTGAATTTGAAATCTTTTTTAAAGACAAAATTAAATATTTCTCAGATTTAGAAGGAGAAGAGTAAAATGGGATTTAGTATTCTTGAAAATAATTTAGATAAAATAATTACTAATAATAAGAAAGATAGTTTAGCTAAATTGAAGTTAAGAACGAGAACTTTAACAGCAGGGGAAATTGAGTTATGTCAATTAGTCTATAAAAATACAATAGATTATTCTAAAGTTACAATTATAGAAGGTAGTTTTTTTCCATTTGATTTACAGAATGAAGATACTTTTGTGACTCCAAATGGACATATTTTCATTCCAACCAAACATTTTTTATTGGATTATAGTAAGGAAGATATAAGTTATAAACATTTATTTATTCATGAAATGGGTCATGTTTGGCAACATCAAAGAAAGAATAGAGTACTTATAAGTGCAGGGATAGCACAAGCATGTACAGTTTTTAAGGACCCATATAAATATAATATACATAATGCCGACACTGTGGCTGACTATGTGAGATATAAGAGTAATAAGAAATTTGTAAATTACAACCTAGAATCGCAAGCAGAAATTTTTGCAGATTACTGGGCATTAAAAACAAATAATTTACAGGCAATTAGTAGAAAAAACTTAATCAATATAGATAGAAATAACTTACAGGCTACTATAGCAGTCTATGAAGCAAAAATAAGAGAAGTAATTAAGTAGATCGATATGAAAGAGAAAAAAATTGTTGGATACACCTTAATAGTATTATTTTTAATTTCAATTATTTTTATGCTCAATAAAAATAAGAATGAAGAATTTAAAATAAGCTTGATACATGATAGCTTAGTTATCAATTTTCCAAATAAAATCTTTGTTAAAAATTATGCAATTAAAGATTTTGAAAAAGATAATTTTTCCAATTCAAATGGACCAACAGAGTATAGAAAAGTATTAGAAAACTCATACTACAAAGAAGTTGATCATATAAAAATAGAAAATATTTCAAAATACAACATTATACCAGATCATGCTTATTTTTATGTTATGACTCAAGAAAATGATCATGATTTAAATGCTAGACTAAAATCTCTAGGTTTCTGTATAAAAGGAAATAGTGTGCTATTACAAAGCAGTCGAGAGAAGGACTCAGATTTTATAGAAAAATGTCATGTTAAAGATAAATAAAATTTTAACCCTGATAGTAATTATTTATTATTAATAAGATGAAAGTTTAATGAAACTTTTGTATTTATTGCTATTAATTAGTAGTACTGTTAGTGCTTCACCATATGCCACCCTATATGTAAAAATTAAAGACAATGATGTCTGTGTATTTACAAAAGGAGGCTATGATAAAGCATATGAAAATCAGACCTTAATTTATATGGGTAAAGTAGATGGAATTAATGCCTTTCATGATTCTTATTCAAAAACTTATTTGAATCTTAAAATGCCTATTACTGAAGAAAACTGTATTAAGATAAATAGTTCAGAATTTAAAGAAAATTTTCCTTACTCTATTACGCTTGAAGTAGATAGAGAATATAATCAAAGGATATGCGTAAAACAAAATTCTGAAGGAAAAACTGTATTATTAGAAGCTAAAGCAGACCTTGAAAAAGGTATATATTGTGGCACTAATCAATATGATTACTCTAGCAATGGCCTTTGGACTAAATTAAAAAATCTCTATTATTGGTTAATTAATTTTTTAAATTAAAACACTTAAAGAGATCATAGATGATTTTGGATACTATACATGTATTCAGTTATAGCTCTTCATTTCCACAGGTGAAGAGTTTTTTATTCTATAGTCTGATCACAATTGATCGAATCTAGTTCATTTCGAGTAGTCGAAATGGGAGCAAGATACAATTGCACCAAACTCTCCTATAAGCAGGCCCCCGTGCCACAACAGAACTTTAATTTTTTGCGCTGATTTAAAGTCATCCACCATTGCGACACAGAGATAAGGGAGCTAAGCCAAACGCTTAGCCCATGTCATTTTTATCGCACCGCCGCATCACACTAAAAAAAGTAGGGGCAAAGTCCTGTGGGAGAGCAGGACTTTGCAAACTGACATGTTCTAGACGTTGCATGAGCTGAGGCGAATACACTTGTTCAAGCCGTTGGTATATACAGTCGCAACTGGCTTGAGTGTGCCCACCCGACAGGCAAATTTTTTCAAATTCCTGCTGTGTGCGGAGGTCACAACCCGAAACGCTGTAATCGCCGACAACGAGGCCTAAAACCAAAATAGTTTTATAAAATTTCATATTATTCTCGTGATGATTTGGGGATATCTCAATGAGAAAAAATAAACCGCTATATTTTAAGTTTTAAAATCATTTTTAAAGGCAATAGTTAACCCGCCTATAAAAGCAATAAAATAAAATGACTTAAATTTTAAAATAAAAAAATTATAGATTTAAAACATTGGATAATAGAAAACCTAAATTTTAAATAAATAAAAAGTTTATAAGGGAGAGGGGATAAGTATATATAGTGGCATGGTCAACTCCTTAAAATGTATGGAGCTCTACCACCAAAAATCACCGTCAATTGATTAGGGTGGTAGAACGAAAGGGGGTTAGCAGACTGGGATCCAAGGGACCAGCACGCACGAGGGCGTCCCCCTCCCGTCCTACCGCAAAGAAAAGGGACGCAAGGGTCTAACGACTTATAGTGAAACTATAACCCGCCATGGATCTACGGTCTGCTAAAACCGACTGGCAATGTAGGCCAGCGGGACCATAATAATCATAAGTTTTTAATAGGTCAATTCAATTTAAATAAAATATTATAAAAATTTTAAATATAAATTTATATTTTAATTAAACTCAAAAGTTAATATCTCTAAAGCTATAAATTAATAAAAATAATAAAGCTAAACTAAACGTTTAACTTGTGCTTAAAATGTATAGCGGTAATTAATAAATATACGGTGCTGGTCCCAATCTTTCCGAGACATGCCATTTATTTTTTCACCTAGGTTTGCGTCTTCAAACTTTGATTCATAATGCAAAAATGAATAACGCACATCTAAGTTTTTCACCCACGGCAAGGCATAACTCACCGTAAAGTCAAAGTATCGCTCTTTACCTTCAATATCACTGCTGATGTTACTCTGGTGAGCGCCAAAGCCATAAATATACTTCGCTTCGGTTTTTAAACCTTTCACATAGTGTTTCCAGTTATATTTCAAGCGAAGGGCAACAGCGGTTTCATCGTTATTGGTAAAGTCAGGGCCAATGGTCGCAGAGGTCGGAAACGGGTTGGTGCCGTGATCTTGTGTCAAAACCGAGTTGCGGGCGGAGTGCACTGCAAAGTTATCTTCAATCCAAAAACCATCAAACTTTGAAACGGCAATGCCGCCTTCGAGATTATTCTTAGCCACATTTACATCTATAAAATAACCATTTCCACGGTTGTTAATGTCTTGGCCTTTTATACAGTCCAGCTCGGTTTCGGCACCGCATTTAAACAGCTTGCCATCATCACGCGAGAAAAAAGCACCCGTGTTAAATGTCCACACCAAGCCATGCAAGGGCAATTTATATTGAGCAATCGCTCCATACTTTTTTAAATAATCTTTGCTATTTAAATATTCGGCATTCAGGCTCCAGTTTTTGTATTGATATTTGGCACCGAGCAAACCGACATAATCAATCCGCTCGTCATTTTCAGTCACCAGTTTTTCAAAAGAGTCCATGCTGCGCGGTTTCCAGCGGTCATAGTAGGCTATGTGAGTCTGTAGCTGATCATTCAGTTGAAACTGACCACTCGCACCCGAAAAGGTATCGGGCACTGCGCGGTTATTGGTGCTTTTAAGCAACAGCGAATCTTGCAACTGGCGGCCTAATTTAATTTCGCCTTTATCACCGAGTTTTGCTTTGATGTAGAGCTGACCTAAAGTCGCAAAGTTTTGATCGAGCTTGCCGTTATTTTCGACCTCTAAAAGCTGAGCGCTCGGCTTGCCAGAGTCAAACAACTTGGTGACTGCATAGAGTGAGCCATCCACCCCAAGCCAGTCCCACATGTACGGTGACTTATAATTTAACTCAAGCCCTAAAGCACTTTGCTCATATTCACTCGACGAAGGTGAAGGGGTGGCAAGCGTGGGGTGGGCAGTGCCCTCATCGTTCCAGTAACGGGTGTTAAGTTTTAATTCTAACTTGCCAAATTCTTGAGGAAGCTCTGCATACGCATTGCTCACACTGCCTAAACCAATACAGCCCCATAGCAAATATTTATTCATTTTAAATTCCTTTTTTAAGCACGAATAAGCCCTTTGCCTAACGCTGGGGTTAGGCAAGCTTTTTATGAAATGGATGAATTAAGGAGAGAGCTTTTCGAGCACTTGGCCTTTGGTTTCAATAGCAAACAAGAATGTCACTAGGCCACCAATGAGCGCCACAACGGCCAGCACACTAAACACATATTGAATGCCATAACCACCAACCACGAGACCGACCATAACAGGCCCAATTGCAGAGCCGGCACGGAGCCAAGCGGTACTAAAACCAATGCCCATGGCACGTAGGCGAGTAGGGTAAAGTTCGGCAGCGTAAAGGTATAAAGAGAAGGAAATGGTTTGCAAAATGGCATAGCTCAGCGTTGCTAAAATCACAACTTGCATGGCCGATTTTGCGCCTAAAACCGAGAGGCTCATGAGTGGAATGATCGCCAAGAAAAACGCTGCACTGTACCAAGGACGGCGACCAACTTTATCAATCATTAACGCACAGATAATAGAGGCAATCACACCCACCCCCGAAGTAATCCAGCCATAACCTAAACTGGTTTGCAGCGACAGACCAAAGTGTTGTTTGTAGAGAGATGGCAGCCAAGTCACCATGGCATTGTTCACCATATACACGCAAAACCACATGCCCCACAGAGTAAAGGTCCGTTTGCGGTAAATGCCACGGAACAATTCGCGCCAGTCAGTTTTTGCCATGCCTTGCGGGTTAATTTCTTTAACCACAGGTTCAGCCAAAGTTTTACCGCTTTTGATGGCACCATCTTCAAAGCTTTTAACCACTTGATCGGCTTCTTTAAAACGGCCTTTGGAAGCAAGCCAACGTGGTGACTCAGGCAAGAAAAACCGTAAAGGAATGACCAGTAAAGAGGGAACTAAGCCTACAATAAACATGACTTTCCAGCCGTAAATTGGCATCAGGAAAAATGCCGCCATGCCTGCAAACATAAGACCGAGTGGGAACAAAACTTCATAGAGCAAGAAAAACTTACCGCGCTTTTCTGCACCAATAAACTCATTAATATAAGCACTTGCAACAGGCACTTCACCACCTGTGCCAACACCTTGTAAGAAACGGAAAATTAACAGCGACATTCCGCTCCAAGCAAACAGACAAGAAATGTCCATTGCCACAAACAGTAAAATGGTAAAAGACAGCACTTTTAAACGACCGACTTTTTCGGCAAGAGAACCAAAGAAGATTGCACCGACCAGTTGCCCGACATAGCCCGCAGCAATGATCGCGCCGACATAGGCAGGCGTCAGGTGCCATTCGGTTATGAGTTGGGGTAAAGCAAAGGCAATCGCAAGAACAGTATAAGCGTCAAAAAAGGTCGCGATACCGATGGTAATTCGCATAAATTGCAATCGTCCGGTGACGGGTAGCCGTTCGAGTCTTGCAATAATTTCCGCATTTTTTTGATGATGACTAATTTGTTCTACATCCGCTAGATTTGTCATCTTATATCTCCTTATCACTACATTCCTCGTAGTTTTGTTGTTCTATTTCGCACTACCTGTTCACCACAGTTTGCATGCTTTTTATTATTATTTTTAAGAGACATGCCCGATGTTTGGCCTCAGGCAGCGTACAGGAAAAAAGGCTAGCGTATATGCTAGCCCGAATGGAATTTAAGCAACGGCTTGGGTTAAATCGACCTTGCCAATTCCGGCTTGACGCATTGCATCATGAATTTCTTGCTCAGCACCATCAGCCAGTGGAAGTAATGGCGAACGCACAGTGGCATGGTCCAAAATTCCGCGAGCAACCAGTGCATGTTTAAGCGCGACCGTACCTTCCATGTGTGAACCGCGGTGATAAACATTGCGAGTCACTGGTAATAATTGGTCGTGAATAGCACGTGCTTTTGCATAATCTTTGGCTTTACCTGCTTTAATCATTTCAATTAACAGTTCAGGGGCAATGTTGCCATAGCCAACCAAAGCGCCGTCTACATCAAACATGGTGTGAAGCAAATATTCATCGTGGCACGTCAATACCTGTAAGTCTGGACGTTCACGGCGAATAATTGGAATTTCGACATCCCAGCGGCGCATGTTACGCACACCATTTTTCATGGCAAATACACCTGGCTGTGCAGAAATATCGAGTAGGGTGTCTAGGTCGTAAGTGGCCTTCGTTGCATCTGGATATTGGAATAAAATAGATGGCAAACCACTTTCTTCATAAATCGCTTTATAGCGGTCTTGCGGTGCGCCTTTTTGATAGCCAAAACGCAACCAGCCGTGTGAAGGGTAAATCAAACCTGCCGAAGCACCTGCGCTCACTGCACGTTTTGCTTCTTCTGCTGCAACCGAAGTACCTTCGAGCGTAATCCCTGCGATTACCGGAATTTTATCATCTACCGATTTAACAAAGCTTTCGATGACCTGCATTTGTTCTTTTTGTGACAAGAATGTTCCTTCACCTGCATGCCCAAGAACAACCAAGCCTTTCACACCATCAATACTGCCTAACCATGAACCTAAACGTTGAATTGCATTATGGTCTACTTGTCCGTCACGGGTAAAAGGAGTCACAGGTGCTGGGGTTAATCCACGTAAATCTAAACTCATAATCGTACTTCCTATACAGTGTAATTAAATATTCTCTGGTTCTTAATCTGACTTAAATCGTGTTGTAGAGAACATGATTGGAGTATAGAAATAGGTGAGCTATGTAGGAATTACCAATTCTTGAATTTCAGTTATACTGAAAATGTATGGCTCAAAAAGCTGCATATTTACGATTTAGGAAGAATCGATGAATTATGAATTATGGAAAATATTTTTAGACGCGGTGGAACTGGGCAGCTTAAGCAAAGTCGCGATGCTGCATAACACCAACCAACCGCAAATCAGTCGGCAAATGAACGAGCTTGAAGCGCAATGTGGCGGACGTTTGTTTAACCGAACTGGCCGCGGTGTTGAGCTGACCGATTTAGGCCAGCATTTACTTCCTAAAATTCGTTCATGGCTGAACGTAACCGACCAACTCAATAATGAAATTTTGCACTCGACTGATACCCCAATTGGCACAGTTCGTATTGCGAGTTTGCCGTCTACAGCGCATCCGTTGTTGTCGACTTTGTATAAAGTGCTTCAAGAGAAATATCCATTAATTAAACTGTCGGTACGGGAAGGACAAGGGGTACATTTAGAAAAATGGCTCGAAGATGGCAGCGTCGATTTAGCTATTCTTTATCGCTTTAACCCGACGCCTAAACAAGGCGATATTTACCTTACCCAAGCCGATACCTATTTAGTCGGCTGCGAAGGAGACACACTCACTCAGGTAAATGAAGTCGACTTTAAAGAGGTAAGTCAGTTACCGTTGGTCACCTTTTGCAGGCCAAGTAACTGGCGCAATTTTTTAGACCACATGGCCTATGAAAATGGAGTAGAGCTGAACATTGTGTTTGAAGCTGACTCGATTAGCTTACAAACCCATTTGGTTTCCGAATCTCGCATGTATACCATGCTGGGGCCGCAAGCTTTAAAAAAAGCCAGCCAATACACCTCAATTCAAGCCGCAAAAATTATTAACCCTGCCCTAAAGCGTTATATTTCTTTGTCTATTTCTAAACATGGCTATTTAACGCCTGCGTGTAAGGCAGTGATGGAAGAAATTAGAAATTTGGCCGATTTGCTTTAAAAAACTTGTAACTTTATGACTGGCACTGTTGCATCGTTCGAAGCATGGTTTTTACAAAATCACGCGGCACTTCTGGGCTTTGTAGACTTAACTTTCCAAGCTTATGCATGAGTTTTGGAGAATATTGGCGCTCTAAACGGTGATAAATACACAGACAGGTCGCGCGGCTATGTCCAGCGGCTACGCATTTTGAGTAAAAGTCACGGTGTGCATTACTTTTATAGCCGGCAGAGGCAATCGATACAAATAACAATCCACCCAAAAAAACTGAAAAATTATAAAGAGACATATTCCTTCTCGTCGTTGTTGTTTTCTTTATCAATCACTCAGCACAACAGCCGTTTGTGCAAAATATTGGCGAAACTTGCGGCTTCATCATAGTTAGAACGGTTTTAGAGGTCAAATTGATTTGCGGATGAGAAGCGTTTAATGTTTTAAAAATAAACAAATTTTATTGTTGCTGTTTTGAAGACAGTGTTGCGACATTAAACACTCTATGTTTTTACATACTTTTTTGTTTTGATAAATGCTTTAGCTTTGATTTGTTTTTAAATACTTAAAACATCTTCGTACTGAATTTAATGACTTTAAAAGAACAGGATGCTGCTTATGCCAGAGACGTCAATTCAACAAGAAACACAAAGTACATGGGCAATATGTCGAGATCCTGTTTTATTGACCATGGTGGGCGGGGCAATTGATACCATTGGCTTTATCGCGTTATTTGGTTTTTTCACCGCGCATGTGACGGGCAACTTGGTATTGGCCGGGGCTGCGTTGGTGAAGGGTGGTGCAGGTTTATGGATTAAACTTGCGGCTATTCCATTGTTTATTGTGACGGTGGTGATTACCAAACTTTTAATTGACCGTAGTCAGACCAAACACAAAACCCTGTCTTATTTATTTTTATTTGAAGCTATTTTTCTCTTTGCTTTTATGGCTGCTGGGCTTTACTTTGAGCCATTTAAAAATGCCGATTCGATTACGGTTGCAATCACTGGTGGCCTCGGTTTAATTGCTTTAGCGATTCGTAATACATCAAGCAAAACCCTCATTAAAAATATTAGCCCAAGTACTATGATGACAGGCAACACTACCCAGCTTGGGATTGATATTGCTAACTTGCTTAAAAATAATAATGCTGCCAATCGGGCAAGTCTGCTTAAAAGTGCCAGTATTGTCATTGGCTTTGTCATAGGTGCTTTGATGGGGGCGGTACTTTATGTCTATTTTGACTTTTGGAGCGTAGCGCCGTTTATTTTACCTATCCTTTATTTTTCTTATTTGGCTTCCCAGCAGAAGTTTAAACAAGCTTAATAAAATAGACGGTCAATTTTATTTTCCAAATAAAGTCCAATCGAAGCTGAGCCGAAATTGTTCAGGCACAGCTTTACAGGCATAATGACGAGTGGGGAAATACATTCGATAAAGGAATGCACAATGACAAAATCCGGCCATTATTTAGTGCTTACAATAATGGGACTGCTGAGCGGTTGTCAGGTCATTCATTTAAAAGAAAGTAACTTAAGCAGTGCTTTAAAAAGTAAAAATGAAAGCATTTTGACCGATAATACTCTAAGTCATCAAACCCAAAACTTGCTGTATTTGGTCAAAGAAAGTGAAACGTCTTGTCTGCAAAATTTTAATGTCTGTTTAAATAAAATTCAGGGATTGTCAGAAAATAGCAGCCGAGAGGAACGCTATGCGGCGCTGAGTGAAATTTATTTGGCAAAAGCTTTAGATGTTGGGCGTAGTAGCCAGTGTAATGTCACTCTTAAAAGTAACAGTTGTGTTGAGCAAGAGCTGGCATTGTTTGATAAAAGCTTGCGCTATAGCTATGTCTATTTGTTTGATTCTGAAGAGTCACCTTTTGATCGGGTATTTGACCATCGCCAAAATCAGGTACGTATTTTTTATAACGTCGCTTTGTCGAAGCTCATGACCACGTATTTTAATCATTTAAATACGCTTCATTTCCCACCTTTACTAAAAGCAGATGGGCATGAGTACCACGTCAATTTTGATCATGCGGTAGATGTACAGCATATTGAAGTCGATACCTTTCGCTCTAGCTATAACATGAACTTTTCAGGGTTTAACACCGTCAACCGTAAGGATGGTTTAGGTGCGGAATTTATTGTGGGACGTAAGGAGCATGATGTAAATCATGGTTTTATTTTAGATCCCGACGCTTTTTATGCTCACCAGAGTAATCCCAATATTCATTTACCACGTTTCTTTCCAGTCACGGCTATTGCCTACCCAAAACAAAAAGCCACAGCCGATCAGGTCATTGATGGGGCAGAGTTAGAAATTGCCATGTTTGACCCATACCGACAGGACCGCGTAAAAGTTGAAGGCATGGACTATCCACTCACTGCCAACTATTCGGCGCCTTATGGGCTATGGTTATCGAAATATAATTTAGGTGCAGCAGGCTATTGGTCTTTAATTAATAAAGAAGCCAATTTGATTATGCCGCATTTATATATGCTGGAACCCTTTAACCCCAATAAGAAAATTATTGTGTTTATTCATGGCTTGGCAAGCAGCCCAGAGGCATGGGTGAGCCTAACCAATGACATTATGGGTGATGCCGAATTAAGACAAAACTACCAAGTTTGGCAGGTGTTTTATTCAACCAATATGCCGATTTTTGAAAGTCGTTTTCAGATTTATTCTTTGCTGAATCAGGCTTTTCAAAACGTTGCTAAAGACAGTTATGCCGCACATGATGCCGTATTGGTTGGGCATAGTATGGGTGGAGTGATTAGTCGCTTGCTAGTAAGCGATGCAGATGTTTCTGATTTAGCCATGCAAAAAATGAATGAAGCACAGTTAAAGCGTTTAAAAGAAAATCCGGTTATTCGAGAGCGTTTTCAGTTCAAAGATTTGCCCTATTTTAAGCGGGTTGTTTTTGTTTCGGCACCGCATCATGGTACAGACTACGCCGACCGATGGTTTACCCAAATTGCTCGCCGTATTATTCGTTTACCTGCCGACTTTTTTATTGCCGTTGAAATGAGAGATGAGAAAAATACCAAACTCAGAAAAGGTTTAATTGAAAATGGAGCAAGTAATTTAAGTCGTTCTTCTAATTTTATGCAGTTGACCCAAGCCATTCAGCCATCGTCCAACGTGATCTATCACTCAATTATGGGCAATATAAATGGCACCACAGATAAGTCAAAAATGAGCGATGGGATTGTGCCGTATCAAAGTTCACATTTGGGTGGGGGGCAGTCGGAGCTGATTATTAAAGGTGGGCATTCGATTCAAACTAGCCCTGAGGCAATTTTAGAATTACGCCGTATTTTACGATTGCATTTAAAGCAGTCACAGCCTTCAAAATAGAATTTTTTGTTTTTAGAAAACCACTGCTGAAATAGCTCAACAGTGGTTGAAGTGATTAATTAAGCTGGTTTTGTTTGAGCGATTTTTTATGCTCAAAGTAGCTGATTGAAAAAATAACCAAGCCAACCAAATACAACACACCAGACAACAGAAGTAAGTCTAAACCCGCTGCATAGAGCAACCAAAGTGCATAGATTGAAGCGACACTTGCAATGGCAATATGCGGCGTGCGTTTGTGGCGAATAGATTCTTTAAGATAAAACGCCGATACCAGAAAATAAGGCAGCAAAATCATCACCGATGAAATCAGTAAAAGCTGAGTGTAATTTTTATTGAAAAAATACACGGCAATCAGAGAACCTTGCACCACAATAGTGGTCAGCCATAGTGATGAAATCGGCACATTATTTTGGTTATTCTTTAAAAATAGTTTTGGGAAGGCGCCATTTTTTGCAGCTAGATATGGAATTTCAGTGGCAAATAACGTCCAGCTTAAATAAGACGATGAAACTGAAATAATCAAGCCGATAGTAATAATGATGGTACCCGGTAGACCGATGAGTTGCTGCAAAATGGTCGCCATAGATGGGTTATGCATACCAGCAAGCGCTTCACGGCTCACCACACCATAAGCCAACACTGTCACCATCACGTAAAAACTTAATGCCAGCAACACACCTAAAATGGTCGCTTTTCCAATGTCATGACGGTTTTTGGCACGTGATGATAAAACCACTGCACCTTCAATACCGGTAAATACCCAAAGGGTAATAAGCATCAGGTCTTTTACTTGCTGCCAAAGGGGAACTTTTAAAGAAAAGTCATTTAAGTTGAGTTTGAATAAATCAAACTTAAAGGCAATGAAGGTAAAGAAGATGAACACCACCATTGGAATAATTTTGGCAATGGTTGCCAGTAAATTCACAATCGCAGCTTCCTTAATACCTCGGCTTACTAACCAGTGCACCAGCCATACAAAAATGCTTGAGCCAATCAGTGAGTAGAGCGTATTACCTTCACCAAAAATAACGTGGTCTTTGCTGTCGGTAAACATGCCGACGCCTGAAAAGGCAATCACCACATAACCGACAATACCAATGGTAGTACATAACCAATAGCCCCACGCCGAGCAAAACCCGATGAGGTCTCCAAAGCCTTCGCGTGCATAGTTATAAATACCGCCATCTAGATCTGGTCGTTGACGGGTTAAATGCAACAATGAAAGAGCCAAGAAAATAATGCCGACTCCGGTAATGAGCCATGCAACAAGAAGGGCAGAGCCGTTGGCAACTTGAGCCATATTTTGGGGGAGGCTAAATACGCCTGACCCCACCATAGAACTAAATACCAGCGCTGTAAGAGACAATAATCCGATTTTGGCAGCAGACATGGCATTTATTCTTTAAAAAATTGAGAAAGTTCAGCAATGTGTTCTGGTCCAATACCACAGCAACCGCCCACTAAACTTGCACCTGCTTGCTGCCATTGTTTGGCAAAAGCAAGATAAGCTCGAGCATCTAAGTCTTTACGAATTTCATCAAGGCCATCGTTAGCAGTAGCGCTTTCATCTTGCGGTGGGAAAGCGTTGGCATAAGCACCAATTTGCACAGACTCAGGAATGAGTCCTTTAATTTCATTAATTGCTTGCAAGATCACTTCAGGTTGGCAGCAGTTAAACAACACTGCTTTGGCATTTGATTGTTTGATGAAATCAGCCACTTGCTGCATATTTTCGCCTGAACGAAGGAGTGCTTGTTCTTGTTTAATTTCATCTTGCAGCGTAAATGACACCCAATAGTCCTTACCATCTTGTGGCAATAACGCATGGATTGTTTCAACTTCTTTTAAGCATGATTGAGTTTCAGCGAGCCAGAAATCTACTTCTGGTGCCAATGTGTTAATAATTGGCTCAGCAAGGTTTTTAGCCTGTTCTGGCTGGAACAAGTCGGCACGGTAAGAACCAAATAAAGGCGGTAAGCAGCCTGCGATTTTGACATTTTTGCCGCTTTCTTTAACTGCATTTTTTGCTTGTTCAATCGCAACTTTAATTAAACGCACGCCGTCAGTTTCAAAACGTTCTTGACCAATATGAAATGGCACAACCGCATAGTTATTGGTTGTAATGACTTCTGCACCAGCGTTGATAAAGTCGAGGTGGACTTCTTTTACTGTTTCAGGTGCTTCAATGAGTGCAAGAGCAGACCACTCTGGTTGACGAAACGGAGCGCCACGGCGAGCCAATTCACGGCCTAAACCGCCATCTAAAATTTTCATAAATTACAACGTAAAGGGAGAAAAATAATTCAGCTAATCTAGCGTGTAGATGAATGCTATTCAATCGCTAATATGCTCGATATATTTCTAAATAAATTAGATTGTTATGAATATTTTTTCTTAAAAGGAATTCTGTAAATGCTGTTCAGTTTTACTGATGAACTTCATGTGAAAAAGAAAATAGATATTCATGAAGTATAGAGACTAAAAATAGTCTTATAGCGCGCCGTATTGCTGCCAGCTTTCACCAGTATGCTGTGTTTGATAATACGCTTTAAGTTGTTCAAGCTGCGTAAAATGTACGCCTGACCAAATCAATAAACTAATTAATATGAGTACTTTAGATAAACTACGAACTTTACTTACTTGAGTAAAAGCCAACACAACAAAAAATAAGGCAGGTAAAAATATAAAGAACTGGATAGGGGAGAAAAATAGATGAGCCGTGCTGAAATATAACGCGACTGCGCTCATGAGCACATTTAAAACAGCACATAGTCTTTGATATTTACCGAGCTTAAATGCATAAGCTGTTATGACAAATAACACGGCTGAGCTGACATAAATAGCTGTACCGCCAATCATCCACATATAAAACCCGCTTAACAAAAGATAAGCCAGTAGCAAAACAAGCACGAGCTTAAAACAAAACGGTAAGAGGCGAGGTGATGATTTTAAAGGCGTCATGGCAAGTCTAAATATCTCAACTGAGGTCTTAAAAAACAAAAGGACGAATCGAAATTCATCCTTTTGATATTTTACTTATACATCATCAAACTTAGTTTGCTTTTGCAACAGGGGCAGCAGCAGTTTCATCGTTTGCAGCTTTGAACGGAGATGTATAGTTCAAGCCAAGCGTAGAGCTTGTGTACTGACGAACTTTGTCGAGTAACACAGGGTCTTTGCTTAAGTCTTGTTTATAAGAAACCACAATTTCATGAAGCTTCTGGTTCCACTTACCTTCAGTTTGCTGAGGGAAAGCTTTTTCAAGCAAGTTAAGCATGATGTATGGAGAAGTCGAAGCACCCGGAGACGCACCTAACAATGCAGTTACAGCGCCATCTTTAGATGCAAAGATTTCTGTACCGAATTGAAGTGTTGCAGGTTTACCCGGTTCTTTTTTGATGATCTGAACACGTTGACCACCTTGGCTTAAACGCCAGTCTTCAGCTTTTGCATCTGGGTAGTATTTACGAAGTTCATTGAGACGGTCTTCATCTGACATCATCACTTGGCTCACCAAGTATTTAACAAGATCAAGGTTTTCCAAGCCAACAGTGGTCATTGGTAAAACATTGCTTTTGTTTGTTGAAGCAAGTAAGTCAAGTTGAGAACCATTTTTTAGGAACTTGTTTGAATACGTTGCAAATGGTCCAAACAATACATATTTTTTACCGTCGATATAACGTGTATCAATATGTGGTACAGACATTGGAGGCGCACCAAGTTCCGCACGACCATATACTTTCGCTGTGTGCTGAGCAGTAATTGCTGGGTTGTCAGTAATTAAGAACTCACCACCTACAGGGAAGCCAGCATATTGTTTCGCTTCTGGTAAACCAGTAAGTTGCAATAATTTAACCGCGGCACCACCTGCACCGATAAATACAAAACGCGTTTTAACGTGGTCTGTTTTACCAGTTTTCAAATTTTTGAAAGACACCGTCCAAGTTTTGTCATCATTTTGGCTGATGCCAGTCACTTCAGTTGAAGTCTGTAATTTGAAGTTAGGGTTTTGGTTTAAGTGATTCACTAATTGTTTAGTGATTGAACCATAGTTCACGTCAGAACCAACTTCCATACGAGTCGCTGCAACTTTTTGAGTTGGATCACGATCGGTCATGACTAAAGGCGCCCATTGTTTAATCACAGCTGGGTCTTCAGTAAATTTCATGCCTTTGAAAAGCGGGCTTTGAATCATGGCAGCATAACGTTTTTCTAAGAATTTAACGTTATCGCCCCAAACGAAAGCAATGTGTGGAACTGGGTTAATGAATGTTTTTGGTTCAGCTAAAACGCCTTGTTTTACCTGATATGACCAGAACTGTTTAGCAACTTCGAACTGAGAAGCAACTTTTTCAGCTTTGGCAATTTCCATCTTACCGTTTTTCTCTTCGGTATAGTTCATTTCCATAAAGCCAGAGTGGCCTGTTCCGGCATTGTTAAAGCCGTTTGAACTTTCTTGAGCAACTTGGTCAAGACGCTCAAACATACGAATTTGCCAATTCGGTTCAAGCTCAGTGAAATAAGTACCGAGAGTGGCACTCATGATACCGCCGCCAACAAGAACAGCATCAACAACTGGCTCATCTTTTGCAGTTTGTACTTGTTTTGACGCAATCGGTCTAAACAAGAAAACAATACCCGCAATTAAAATAAGAATGATTAATACCAGAAGGTATTTCAAAAACTTTTTCATGTAAGGGGGACCTTAAAATAAGTTATTTGAGTCACTTAAGGTGTGAGGAAACCTAGACAGCGTATCCAGACAAAACGGATATAAATGCGAAAGTAAAATTCTCCAAAACAGAGAACTTTGAAAAAAGAAAAATTACTTGGGATTATCGCAAACACTCTATATTTTAGACTAATTTTGCATTGACAATACAATTTTTATAATAAATGGGTTCTATTAAAATCATAAATATGATTTATATTTGATCAAATTAAACTTTTATAAGATTATTTTTAGTTTTAATCTTATTGTAAGTGATTGAAAATAAATTAATAAAATAAATTTGGTTAAACTTAAGCCATTTGAAGGATATGCTTCGATAAAAATAGGTGAATTTTTAATTTATGACCTATTGATGTAATTAATAACCTTGCATTGACCTTATTTTCTGTCATACATAGTTCTTATTAATATGAGTGCTATAAATAATAAATTAAGGGCATATTCCTGCATAAGAAATATGCCCTTAAAGATTTTATGATGCTACATAGAATGGTGCAGTCGAACGTGGTAACGCTTCGCGTCCACGAATTTGGTCTGCAATTTTCTCGGCAATCATAATGGTGGTTGCATTTAAGTTACCGGTAATAATCAGCGGCATAATTGAGGCATCAACTACACGCAAACCATTCATACCGTGTACACGGCCTTGACCATCTACAACAGCCATTTCGTCTTCGCCCATCTTACAGCTACAAGACGGGTGATAAGCTGTTTCTGCATGGTTACGAACAAAGTCATCAAGCTCTGCATCTGTCTGCAAATGTTTGCCCGGGCTAATTTCATCACCACGATATGGGTCAAGCGCAGGTTGATGCATGATTTCACGTGTGATGCGGATTGCATCACGGAACTCACGCCAGTCTTGTTCAGTCGACATGTAGTTAAACAAGATACTTGGATGCGCAAACGGGTCTTTCGATTTAAGTTTGATACGACCGCGTGAAGGCGAACGCATTGAACCCACGTGTGCTTGGAAGCCATGTTCTTTTACTGCATTACTACCGTTGTAGTTAATAGCTACTGGCAAGAAGTGGTATTGAATGTTTGGCCACTTAAATTCATCCGAACTACGGATAAATCCACCTGCTTCAAACTGGTTACTTGCACCAATACCTGTACCATTGAATAACCATTCGGCACCAATGGCAGGTTGGTTATACCATTTTAAAGCAGGGTATAAAGAAACGGGTTGCTTACATTTATACTGTAAGTACATTTCCAGGTGGTCTTGCAAGTTTTCACCCACGCCCGGCAAATCATGAACCACATCAATGTCCATTGATTTTAAGAAGGTACTTTGACCTACGCCTGAGCGCTGTAAAATTTGCGGTGACGCAATTGCGCCTGCACACAGTAATACTTCACGTTTAACCAAGGCACGTTGCAAGTTGTTTTGATCAGCACCAATAATGTATTCAACACCAATTGCTTGCTTTTGATTAAACAAGATTTTGTTGGTCGTTGCATGAGTCAAAATAGTCAGGTTTGGACGACCTTTTGCCATATCCAAATAACCACGTGCGGTACTTGAACGACGGCCTTTAGGCGTAACGGTACGGTCCATTGGACCAAAACCTTCTTGCTGATAACCATTTAAGTCGTCAGTATGTGGGTAACCTGCCTGTACACCTGCTTCAACCATGGCATGGAATAGCACGTTGTTGCCATTTTTCGGTGTAGCCACTGATACAGGACCGCTATCACCATGATAGTCGTTGCCACCAATGTCACGAGTCTCGGCTTTTTTGTAGTAAGGCAAACAGTCGGCATAAGTCCAGTTTTCAAGGCCTTTATGGGTCGCCCATTGTTCTAGATCCATTGCGTTACCGCGGATATAGCACATACCATTAATTAAAGATGAGCCACCTAAGCCTTTACCACGACCACATTCCATACGACGGTTATTCATGTGTGGCTCTGGGTCAGTTAAATAAGCCCAATTATAGCGACGACCTTGAAGAGGGTAGGCCAAAGCTGCCGGCATTTGTGTACGGAAATCCAAGCGATAATCTGGTCCACCTGCTTCTAACAGTAAAACGGTGGTATCTTTGTCTTCAGTAAGACGCGCAGCGAGTACATTTCCGGCAGATCCTGCGCCAATAATAATGTAATCATATTCTTTAATATTCATAACTATCCTTTTTTTACTAACAGTTTGCCTGAGCAATCTATAAAGACTGCTCGGCATATGTGATTTAGGTTGAAGGTTTTAGAGCGATTGAGGCATTAAAAAATGCTTTGATAATCGCCAAGTTCAACTTGAATAGATTTGATACGGGTATAGTGCCCAAGCGTGGTTAAGCCATTTTCGCGGCCCACACCAGATTGCTTGTAGCCACCGACTGGCATCTCGGCAGGTGATTCACCCCAAGTGTTAATCCAGCAAATACCAGCTTCAATTTGGTGAATAATGCGATGAGCGCGGCTAATATCTTGAGTGACCACACCGGCAGCTAGACCAAAGGTCGTGTCGTTCGCACGTTGAATCACTTCTTCTTCGGTTTCATAGCTTAAGATGCTCATGACAGGACCAAAAATTTCTTCTTGAACAATCGCCATCTGGTCAGTGCAGTCGCTAAATACAGTCGGTAGTACATAAGCGCCTTTGGCAAGTTCGCCTTCTGTCGCACGACCACCACCGATTAATACTTTAGCGCCTTGTTGATTGCCTGACTCAATGAAAGACAACACTTTTTCCATATGTGGGAAGCTAGTGAGTGGCCCGAAGTTTGTGTCTTCAGCCATTGGGTCACCAATGCGAATGCGTTTTACACGTTCTACAACCGCTTTTTCAAAGTCGGCTAAACGTGATTTTGGAACAAAGACACGCGTACCGTTGGTACATACTTGACCTGAGCTAAAGAAGTTGGCCATAACCGCAATGTCTGCGGCACGGTTAAGGTCAGCATCTTCACAAATAATCAGTGGTGACTTCCCACCAAGCTCCATAGTCACTTCTTTTAGTGTAGAGCCAGCAGCACTTGCCATCACTTTTTTGCCAGTTTCTACACCACCTGTGAATGAGATTTTTTCAATCACAGGATGTTCTGTGAGCCATTGACCGATTTCACGACCGGCACCTTGTACCACGTTAAATACGCCGTCTGGTAAACCAGCTTCTGTATAGATTTCTGCAAGTTTTAATGCAGTAAGCGGGGTTGTTTCGCTTGGCTTGAAAATCATGGCATTGCCGGCAGCAAGGGCAGGGGCAGATTTCCATAAAGCGATTTGGATTGGATAGTTCCAGGCACCAATACCTGCAACTACGCCTAAAGGTTCGCGGCGTGTATAAAAGAAACTTGATTCGCGAAGCGGAACTTGTTCGCCCTGAATAGCTGTTGCAAGTCCTGCGTAGTATTCGAGTACATCTGCACCAGTCACAATATCGACGGTAGATGTTTCGCTGTAAGCTTTACCTGTGTCGAGTGTTTCAAGACGGGCAAGCTCATCATTACGTTCACGGAGAATATCGACAGCACGGCGTAAAATACGTGAGCGCTCCATAGCGGTCATGGCTGCCCAGATTTTTTGTCCTTGTTGGGCACTTTTTACAGCAGCTTCAATATCTTGTTCAGATGCCTGTTGAAGAGTTGCGATAATTTCGCCGTTGGCAGGGTTAATACTATTAAATGTTTTACCACTGGTTGCTTCAACGTAGCGTCCATGGATATACAATTGATGAACTTGTACATCACTCATTTTGTCTCTCCTGCAAAGGCTTGTTCGCAAATTGCAATTGCGTTTTTACATAATCGTAAGCAATGGAACGGGCCAGTTCGCTGTCAAATTCATTGTGACGGCTTAAACTGCCACGTAGCCATAATCCATCAATCAATGCTGCCAGACCTCTTGCGGCAACACTGGCCTGTTGTTCATCCATTAACTTGAGAAAATAAAACTTCAAGTTGGAATACAGGCGTTGATCATTAATCTTTTGCAAACGGCTCAGGTCCGGTACATGCATGCTTGCAGACCAAAAGTCTAACCAGACCCGCATTGCTTTTTCATTTACCTGACTAATGTCAAAGTTAGAGTCAATAATTGCCTTAATCTGGCTTTCCGGATGCGAATCTGCTTCTGCTCTGTACTGTTCGGTTTTCCGACGCAAAACATTGAGCATTTCTTGCATACAGGTATTTATTAACCCTTGTTTGTCGCCAAAGTAATGGCTGACAATACCGGTCGACAACTCGGCTTTTTTTGCAATTTGTGCAATGGTGGTATTGGATAACCCCACTTCATAAATTACGTCGAGTGCAGCGTTCATAATCTCTTCACGGCGCACATGCTCTGGTTTTACTCTGCGTTTTGTCATGATTGTCCACATCAGCACTTTTACGGGTGCTTTAAATTCAGCATGTTAACTTGCAGAGCATCATAGCACTTTTTTTATCATACTTGTTATTGATTGAACGTTCAATCAATAACAAGTATGATATGTAAAAATCAATGAATTTTTGAATCTTACTCCGGGGTAAAAGAGATAGAATCAGAAGTTCTTACGGATAGGATGATGCGCATAAGTCCGGTACTTATCACGTTATTTTGGAAAAAATACACCGATTGCAAGGAGCAATAAGATGGTGTTGAAAAGTGATGGATATTCTTCAGACCATATTCGGTTAAATCGTTTTGTATTTTGGAGTTCGGCAGTCAGTATCGGCATTTTTGGCCTATTATTTGTGCTGTTTCCAGAAAAAAGTCAATTTTGGCTGACCTATGTGCAAGAGCAGGTAAACCACTTTTTCGGGTGGTATTACATGTTGGTGATTGTGCTGTGTTTAGGCTTTGTGGCTTGGCTTGCCTTCTCAAAAGTGGGACAGATTCCTTTAGGAAAAGACCACGACAAACCTGAGTTTGGCTATTTGGCTTGGACCTCAATGCTGTTTTCGGCAGGTATTGGTATCGCGCTACTTTATTATGGTGTTGCTGAACCTGTTGACCATTTTCTAAGACCACCAGAAGGTGAGGCAGGTACTATTCAGGCCGCCCGTAATGCCATGACCTATAGCTTTTTGCACTGGGGTATTCATGGCTGGGTGCTTTATGCCTTGCTGGGTGTGACATTAGGTTATTTTGCCTTTAGACAAGATTTACCACTCGCACTACGCTCGGCACTCTATCCAATTTTTGGAGAGCGTGTTCATGGCCTAGTAGGTGATTTTGTCGATGGCTTTGGTATTTTAGCAACCGTAATTTCTTTGGTGACCAACTTAGGTATTGGTGCTTTGGTATTGGTTTCAGGCATTTGTTATTTAATTCCTGAAATTCCTGATAACTCTGCAACTTTAATTACTGCTGTTTTAATCATGATGTTTGTGGCGACAGTCACTACAGTGGTCGGGATTGAAAAAGGCTTGGCATGGTTATCACGGATTAATTTACGTTTGCTCTATGCCTTACTTTTATTTGTATTTTTAACAGGACCGACCAACCATTTGTTAAATGGTCTTGTGCAAAATACGGGTGATTACCTTAATAATTTTATGGGTAAAAGCTTTGATATGTATTTATACAATCAAAAAGCCAGTGGCTGGTTGGGTTCATGGACTGTGTTTTATTGGGCATGGTGGATTGCTTGGGCACCTTTTGTAGGAATGTTTATTGCCCGCATTTCCAAAGGCCGAACTATTCGAGAAGTGGTTTTGGGTGTATGCCTCATTCCATTAGGTTTTACCTTGGCTTGGATTTCGATTTTTGGAAATACTGCAATTCATTTAATTCTCAATCAAAAACAAAAAGTTTTAGGTGATATGGTTTTAAGTGACCCTGCGTTGTCATTATTCAAATTACTCGAATATCTCCCGTTTAATCCGTATATTGCCGGGATTGTTGTTGTAATTTGTTTCGTTTTATTTTTGACACCGGTTGGGTCTGGTACACTAATGATCGCCAATTTGTCCTCGAAAGGGGGCACCAGTGATAGTGATTCACCGATCTGGTTACGCATCTTTTGGTCTGTGGTCATTACCATTGTAAGTATCGGCTTATTATTAGCAGGTAGTTTTAACTCCATGCAAAGTGCAGTGGTGTTATGTGGTTTACCATTTTCTGTGATTATTTTGCTTTATATGTTTGGTCTAGCCAAAGCCCTAAAGCAAGATGATTTTGACCCGAATGTTGCGAAAAAGCAGTTAGCTATTTCAAAAGACATTTCTATTCCATCGAATTGTGACCAGAACAAAGTGACCGAGGTTTTATAACCTTGGTTCATCACATTTATTTATATTTTTTGCGTTCAAAGCAGTCTTTTCATTATTGTTAAATAGTGAAAAGACTAAATTGAATATTTTATTTTTCTTCTATTCCTTGAGGATTGTATGGCAACAGATAATCCAAGAGCAGTTGATGATTTAACATTATCTAAATCTAAAAAAGACCCGCTTAACCGTGTGGTTTTTTATATTTCAGCTCTAATCATTTTAATCTTTTCTCTCGTTACTTTTTTATTTAACGATTTCGCAAATCGAACCATTAACACCGTCCTTGCGTGGGTAACGTCAACCTTTGGCTGGTACTATTTACTGGCTGCAACGCTGTATATGGTGTTTGTAATTTTCATTGCCTGCTCACGGTATGGTGAGATTAAACTTGGCCCTAAACACTCAAAGCCTGAGTTTAGTTTACTGAGTTGGTCTGCCATGCTGTTTTCGGCAGGTATTGGTATCGATTTAATGTTCTTCTCGGTGGCTGAGCCATTATCTCATTATATGCAGCCGCCTGTTGGCGTAGGTCAGACCTATGAAGCGGCACGCCAAAGTATGGTGTGGACGCTGTTTCACTATGGTTTGACCGGTTGGTGTATGTATGCCTTGATTGGTATGGCACTTGGTTATTTCAGTTATCGCTATAACTTGCCGCTTACCATTCGTTCTGCACTTTACCCAATTTTTGGAAACAGAATTAATGGGGCCATCGGCCATAGTGTAGATACTGCTGCCGTCATCGGGACAATTTTTGGTATTGCGACCACCTGCGGGATTGGCGTGGTACAGCTGAACTATGGTTTACATGTTTTATTAGGACTGCCAGAGAATATCTGGATGCAGTTTGCACTTATTGCCATTGCAGTCGGTATTAGTATTATTTCTGTGACATCTGGGGTGAATAAAGGCCTTCGGATTTTGTCTGAAATCAATATTTATGTATCGATTGGTCTTTTACTGTTTATTTTGTTCTTGGGCAATACCGAGTTTTTACTCAATGCGCTGGTACAAAATATTGGTGATTATTTAACTCGCTTCCCAACCTTAGCCTTACAAAGTTTTGCTTTTGAGCAACCTAAAGATTGGATGAGTAGTTGGACCTTGTTCTTCTGGGCATGGTGGATTGCTTGGTCGCCATTTGTAGGGTTATTTTTGGCCCGCATTTCTAGAGGCCGTACTATTCGTGAGTTTGTGTGCGGGACTTTAATTATTCCTCTGTTATTTACCTTAACGTGGTTATCCATTTTTGGTAATAGCGCATTGCACAGTGTTATTTTTGAAGGCAACCAGACTTTAGCTGCAACGGTATTATCTAATCCGGCACATGGTTTTTATGACCTGTTAGCGCAGTACCCGGGTTTTACCTTTATTGCTTCAGTCGCAACAGTGACGGGCCTTTTATTCTATGTGACTTCTGCCGATTCGGGGGCATTGGTTTTAGGTAACTTCACGACCAAGCTTACCCATATTGATAATGATGCGCCGCGTTGGTTAAGCGTGTTTTGGGCAATTGCCATTGGGTTATTAACACTCGCTATGCTGATGACTAACGGGATTACCGCTTTGCAGAATGCAACCATTATTATGGGACTGCCGTTTAGTTTCGTGATGTTCCTTGTCATGGCGGGGCTTTATAAGTCGCTCAGACTTGAAGACTACAGGCATGCCAGTCGAAGTATGAACGCGGCACCTGTTGTGGGTAACGTCGACATTCTCAATTGGAAACAGCGTTTGACTCGGGTTATGCATCATCCGGGAACGACTGAAACCAGACGAATGCTCGATACCGTTTGCAAACCTGCCGTTCAAGCTGTTGCCGATGAACTCATTAAGCAAGGTATGAACGTAGATGTGCAGCAAACAGCACTTGAAGATGAAGAGGCGCTATATCATCTCGATATCACTATTCATTTGGAAGAAGAGCAAAACTTCGTTTATCAGATTTGGCCTGTTCGTTATAGCGCACCTAACTTTAGTCAGCGTGTAAAACGAGGCAAACAGTTCTATTACCGTCTCGAAACCTATCTTTATGAAGGTTCTCAAGACAACGACCTTGTGGGTTACAGTAAAGAACAGGTTATTAATGACATTTTAGATAAATATGAAAGACATATGACGTTCTTGCATATTAATCGTATTAGCCCTGGGAACCGTCCATTATTCCCAGATCCACAAGCTTAAGGGGAATATGCATGGTTTCACCATATCTGCATTCTTTTGCTTTATTTTTCTCTTTGCTCAATCCTTTTTTAATGAGCATTTATATGATTGGCCTCATCCGCCATTCAGAAACCAAGGTATTTAACAAAGCTTTAATTCAGGGGAGCTTGATTGCTTATATCGTCTTTATGCTGTTTGCATGGGGCGGTGAAGCAATCTTTAGTAAATACCTGAATGTACGCTTTGAGGCTTTCCAGATTTTTGGTGGTCTTATCTTTTTGGTGATTGGTTACCGCTATGTGTTTCAGGGTGCAGATACCATTGGTGAAATGCGCGGTGCACCAGAACATTTGGCCGGCACCATCGCTATGCCTTTTATGATTGGGCCGGGTACCATTAGTGCAGCTGTGGTGACAGGTATTGAAATGTCGATTGGTGCTGCGGCACTTGTGATCGGATTTACCATGTTTTTAACATGCAGTATTTTGATCTTGATGAAATTTTCACATGATCATTTGCGGTACAAACATGCAAAATATATCGATCGTTATTTCGATATTGTCGGGCGTTTATCTGCTTTATTAATCGGTACGATTGCTGTTGATATGATTATTAATGGCGTTACCGGACTGATCCATAAAGTATAACGAACCTCATATAAAACGATGCTGTGTCATTTAAAATGGAACAAAATGGCATAGCATCTTTTGATTATTTTTGACCGCTCAATAACTGTTTATTTAAGAAAAACTAAAAAATTATTAAAAATAATAGCTTAAAAAATATTCGTTCAAAAAAAGAATTAACAATATTAAAAAATACGATGCTATGTTGTGGATTTAAGCATGTTTTTTTTGTGAATTATCAACCATAATGTTTTCTGAGCTTGTTTGAGACAGAGTTGAGTCATGCCTACATTAGATGAAATGACAACCGTAACTGACGATCAGTCAGAATTAACCATGTCAGTTTTAATGACACCGGACATGGCAAATTTTTCAGGTAATGTTCATGGTGGAACAATTCTAAAGTTGCTAGACCAAGTGGCCTATGCTTGTGCAAGTCGTTATTCAGGCAGCTATGTCGTAACGTTGTCTGTAGACAAAGTAAATTTTAAAGAACCTATTTATGTAGGCGAACTCGTTACATTTTTAGCGAGTGTGAACCATGTGGGACGTACTTCAATGGAAGTGGGTATCCGTGTGGAAGCTCAAAATATTCAAAAGCGTACCGTTCGTCATACCAATAGCTGTTATTTCACGATGGTTGCGGTTGATGAGCATGGTAAACCACGCGAAGTGCCTAAATTAAATTTAGATACCGAGTGGAAACGTTGCCGATTTGAAGCGGCTGAACATCGTAAGGTGTTGCGCCTACAAGAGAATCATAACCCTTCTTGCAGCATGTATAAGAAAACTTCTTAAAAAAAAAGATCGAACCGCAGCATGGTTCGATCTTTTTTCTTCACCGAAATTTAACGTCCTGTTTCGTTTCAGTAAAATTATCTCTGAGCTTGGAGGAGAGTGCAGAGATAATTAACGAGTTGCAGGAGCAGCTTCAGAAGCAGAACCTACAGCGTCAGAAGCAGCATTTGCAGTGTTTGCTTGCTCTTGAGTTGAAACAACAACTTTTTCTTCACCAGCAGTGTTATGTGCTTGGTCGTGCTTAGAAGCAGCGAAAGTTGAAGCAGCAGTTAAAGCTAGTGTAGTAGCGAGTAAAGTTTTAGCTAATTTCATTTTATGGCATCCTTAAATTCATTAAAAAATAAATCAAACCTAATCGTTCTGACCTACATCGAACATATAGGGCTGAATGATTAAGCTAGGACACATGCTAAGCCGAGCTTGGGATTACATCAATTAACTTAACAATCTATTACGCCTATCTTAACAATATGAAATATAACGTCCGTTTATGTGCGTCTACTGTAAAATTAAAGCGCTACTTGAGCGCTAAAAATGTGAAAGAATATTTCGTATTGAGTAAAAAAAAAGCAAGTTAGTTACGTAAACAAAACACTCTGGCATGAATTGTGAATGTCCATAAATAGGATATTTCGTTTAATTATTATTTTTCTAAAGTTAATTTAGATAATTGATGAGATATATGTCACATATTTGGTGCTTTAGCCTGATAATTGAAAAGTATATCTTCAAAGTGAAAAATTATTTTCATGCTACTTAAACAGTGATATACCTTTCTTAGTTTTTAAACCTTGTTGATTTGAGCCGCTTGTGAAACTGATTGCCCAAAAAACTGTTCCTACCCATATTATTTCAGGGTTTTTAGGGGCAGGGAAAACGACATTATTGCAACATTTATTAAGTCAGAAACCGAAAGATGAAGTGTGGGCTGTCTTAATGAATGAATTTGGGCAAATCGGAGTCGATCAACAACTCCTACCTCAAGATCAAGGCTATGCAGTCAAAGAACTATTGGGCGGCTGTTTATGTTGTAGTAGCCAACTTCCTATGCATATTGCTTTGGCTCGCTTGTTAAGTGAACAAAAGCCAGACCGACTCTTTATTGAACCTACAGGGCTTGGACATCCTTCGCAATTATTTGATCAGTTAACGGAACCACATTGGCAAAACAGCTTAGCTATGCGTGCACTAGTGACTGTGGTTGATGGTAGTCGTTTGCATGACACCAATTGGGTCAAGCAAAACCTATATGAAGACCAATTAAAAGCTGCACAGATTGTGGTGGTCTCTCATGCCGATACCATGACTTTTGAAGATGAACAGGCACTTGTTGAGCTTAAAGAAGAATACCAACCTTATCAGCAACAATGGCTAAAGACTCAACATGGTCAACTTGAACTGGCGCAAATTGATGTGTCTGCTCGTTTAACTGCACGCTCTATACAGCCTTTACTCAAGCTGCAAAAGCAAATGACTGAAGCCGAAGTTGCAAAAGAAATTCACCAACTGCCTTACCATTATGTTGAGTCGGCGCAGGGTTATATAGTCGCGGGTTGGAAATTTCCTAAACGTTGGAAATTTGAGTTTTATGCTTTGCTCGATGTGTTGTGTGCACAGCAAGACTGGCTACGTATTAAGGGAATTTTTAATACAGATCAGGGATGGAAGACCTTTAACTTTAATCCTGAGCAGTTTAACTATAAGTCTGGTGAAGAGGGCATTGATAACCGCATTGAAATGATTAGCCAACATGAACATGACTGGCTGGCATTTGAAACTGAACTATTAGCTTGCAGAATTGAAGAATAGAGAACATTGAAATAATTCAATATTCTCTATGAGAGATTTAATTTTTTATATTAAGTACTTGTTTCGCTTGTGCATGATCGATGTCTTTTTCCCAATGGGCAATGACTACGGTCGCTACACAGTTACCAATTAAGTTGGTGCAGGCACGGATAATTCCGATAAACCAGTCTACAGATAGTAAAAGTACCAAACCAATTGCAGGTAAACTTGGAATTACGGAAAGTGTTGCAGCAAGAATCACTAAGGCTGACCCCGGAATGCCGTGTGCGCCTTTCGATGTAATAAGCGAAACCAATAAAATAGCCAGTAAGTCGTGCATGGAGAGATTGATATTGCAGGCCTGTGCAATAAAGATCACGCCTAATGTTAAATAAATTGAAAAGCCGTCTAAATTAAAAGAATAACCGGTAGGAATAACCAGACCGACTGTTGAATCTTTAATTCCCAAGTTTTTAAGCTTTTTCATGATTTGGGGTAAAACGGAATCAGAAGAGGCTGTCCCTAAAACAATAGCGAGTTCATCTTTAAAATAGCCGACAAATTTAAAGATATTCAGTCCGGTGAGTTTTAAAATTGAACCCAAAATAATGACAACAAATAAAATGCAAGTCGCATAAAAGAGTAAAACTAAATAACCGAGTTGCAGGAGTGAATCTAATCCAAATTTTGCAGTGGTATAAGCAACTGAACCAAATACACCAATTGGTGCCAAGCGAATAATGAGTCCCATAATTTTAAAGAAGACTTCCGAAAAAGCGTCAAGCGCTTGACGGACCAACTCTGCTAAATGTTTAGGAATTAACAGTAGTGAAACGCCAAATAAAATAGCGATGAGTAAAACTTGTAAAATATCGCCGTTGGCAAAAGCGGCAGTAAATGTTTTCGGAATAATATTGAGTAAAAACTCCGAACCTGTATGCATGTCATGAGCACGTTCGGTATAGGTACTTAAATCTTTAGCATCTAAATGAGTAATATCGATATTCATACTGACGCCCGGTTTAAAGACATAAGCAACAATAATTCCCAAAATTAAAGCAATACTCGTGACCACTTCAAAATAAAGAATCGTTTTTGCACCGACTTTGCCCATTTTTTTAATATCGTTTGCACCATAGATTCCCAGTACCACTACACAGAATACAATCGGGGCAATCAACATTTTAATGAGAGAAATAAAACCATCACCAAGAGGTTTTAAAGCTAGGGAGAAATCATGAAAAGCAAGACCTACTGCAATACCGAGGAAGAGAGCGCAGAGGACTTGTAGGAATAAACTACGTTTAAGTTTTTGCCACATAAGTCATCAAATCAAGAGAGGAATACAACCCCTTTCAAGCAAAAAGCCCGCCAACTTTGAAAGTGGTTAGATGTTTTGAAATAAGATGCAAATGGAGAGGATAAGAAGTTTTACATTACTGAGCCTGTAAATTATTTTGTGTAAGTTCCATTTTTTATAAATGATCTTTTAATCGATCATCGAACTGAATCGTAAA